>Ga0308015_10000064_pt1 | contig 56090 bp, 52 predicted proteins | sample Neamet231_FD_203128 | JGI IMG/M metagenome (GOLD analysis project Ga0308015, IMG submission 203128) | Marine microbial communities from water near the shore, Antarctic Ocean - #231 | ecosystem: Environmental > Aquatic > Marine > Unclassified | place: Southern Ocean | collected 2014-07-28
TTAAAAAAATTAATTGCGGGTCTTTTTCAAGATTCATGTTTTTCCCAATCTATGAGGTTGGCTTAGTAACGCTGTTATATATTAGTGCTAGACCTAGTATTGATGATGATACAAAAATTTACCTATTGACCAATAACAGTTTATTATTATAAGTTTATTGATAAGTAAAAAGCTAGCCAACAAAGAAGTTAATCTTTACTGTCAGTCAAATTAGAAATAACTTAGGGTTGGCTTAGGGTTGGCTTAGAATTATAAAGTCGATACATATCTAATGAACACTTTAGAATGTAGAAAAGTTTCTAGCCAATAGACTAATACTATGGCTTGGGTCATGTTGCCAAGCATAACCACTATTAGGAGCACAAACTAGCGTCAAATCGGAGCACAAACTAGCGTCAAATCGGAGCACAAACTAGCGTCAAAAAATTTACCCCTAACTAGCTATTAAAATTACACAACTAGCCCAAGAATAAACTGGATTATCAGTTTATTTGAACCGATGGCTTGGCGTTTATAGTCCAACCCAGATCATGCAATACTTTGTCTTCATCGTAGCCGCGTGCTTGCGCCTCACATCTAATGTTAGTTTGTAAAAAATGATAAAACTCACGCTTTTCTTGCTTTGTCTTGAGCCGTGTTAACTCATTTTTTATGATCAAAAGCATATGACCCACTGTGCTTGTTAGGGCTCCATCACCGAAAATTCGCTTTGTTGACTTTGTACTCAGACCTACAAGAGTAGCCATTTTGTTGTGCGTTAGATTAGGATCTATCGCAACCAGTAGATCGTAAACTTCATGTATTAGTGGCACTTTTGGTATGGGTGATAACTCCGGGCGCTCTAGAAGCATTCGAATCATTAACGAGTGCTGTATCAGTAGCTCCCCTTTCTCTCTGTTGGCATTTTTCACCCATTGGGCAGACGAGAAGCCAAACAACCACGAAAGAGAAGCTATCCTCTCGTTTAACACTACTGACAGCCTCTTTAGCTCTTTACCTGACAATGACTTTGATAGCATAAGTTACATTTAGCCCTAACGTTGGAAAACATTAAACATTTTATAAAATTTATTATATACTAGAATGGCGTAGGCAGCACAATGACTATTGTGAAAAAAACCTTACCTCCGGTACTCTTGATACAGCCCTAAAATATTTATGCAAAGCTTACTTTTTTACACAAATTTTAACGAATCAGATACTCCTGACACTAAGCATGAACTTGATACGTCAGTTCTTACGATGCTTGGATTGGAATCTCCACCTGGCGCATTATATACAGGCCTATATGGTGCCTCATCTAGCCGGAAGGCATTTCCATTTTTAGATGCTCTGTTCAGAGAACAAGGCCATCGTTGCTGCGCAGTTACTGTTGATTTTGATTTTGACGTCTATCCTCTCCGATATACAGGCATCAAAGAGCGAACGAATTCGGATGATATTTTAATTAGTGAGTCCAAAGTACTAAACACTCTTCGTTTACGTCCAGATTTAAAGACTGAGATTAAAGCTCAGTGGAAAACTCGCATGATAGAAGCAGGAGCGCCTGTGAAGCCTGAACTGCCCCAACCCATCACCCAAATTGAATTAGTTGATTCGCTTTTAGTCGATTATCCAAATGTAGAGCTTTTCATATATCAGATAATGTCCCCTGTAGGCCCATTATCTGTTGGCAGTATATATAATAAACAACCGCTGTCACTAAACCCTTGGTTCGATATCGAAGGTAGTGTTGCATTTAAGCAATCCTAAAATCTTTTGAGCTAAATTAAATAAGCTTATAGTCATGCTTATACCTGCATCTGCTTTTATTAATCTTTCTTATTGCCAACATACTCAAGCGTAGTCCAGCTCTCGGACTTGGCTTGCAAGCTCAATGGTCACTTGCCTCGCACTATCCAAAATCTTTACAGAATCCCCTTGTTCAATCATGTCTACAAGCCATGCAGGCATATCTGGCAAAATAACTGAGTGCAACTCCCCTTTTGATTCCGCATCATGGTACTGCAAAGTCAGTGCAATGCCCATGTTCCCCTCAGAAAGTGGCCCAAGGTGGTAAGAAAAATCTACTGAATCGTCTATCACTTCTAATAAGTCTGATACAACAATGCTTGGTCTATCTTCGGTGGGATATTCATCAGCTACATTGGTGACAATATGAACCATAAAACACTCTCTTTTTCTTTTAGTTATTTATTAGTTATTTTTAGTTATGGAAAACAGCACTAAATTCATTGCATAAAATTTTGTTTTGCCATTATCTATAAATAATCCTGCAAATCTATATTTATGAGCTACATTTACATCTTAGTTAGCGAAGACAGGTACTTGTTAGTTAATACAATATGTCTGTTAGCTAAATTTTAATTAACAAACACTCAGAGGCGAAAAAATGACCCGATGTAAACTAATAGACTTTTCGTTCAGAGCTAAATTTAACGCTGCCAACCTTTTGGATAATCTAAAATGAATCCCCTTGTAAAAGTATCTATATTAGCTCTAACCTTGGTGACTCTAGTAAACTCATCATTGTTATGGCTCACTTACAACGAACTCTCTAAAGAGGGTCATGGGCGAGCAGACATAGGACAATTACAACACTTAGCGAGAGATAGTGGATTTATTGAGGGCATTATTACTGGCAACAAAAAAGCCACTAGCATTCGTATAGATGGGCTTATTGGCACCCATGTGGGCCTAACAACTATTCCATTGTGTATACAGCTCAAAAACTTATTGAGTGAAAATAAATCTATATCAGAACACTGCTCTCCAGATATGACACTACATTTACTGATGGCTAGTAAAAAGGAACTACTCTCTGGAACTATTCCAGTAATGAATAAACAGATAAGAATAGGTGAGATCGGATGGGTTTACCTTTGCCCAGAACCAACTCCTTTTTTGACTTACATTGGGGTCATTTGGATATTTGAGCTATTGACAATGGTGTACATCTTTTTTAATTGTCAAAGAAAAATGGCTAAGAGTGTTATGAAGTCAACTATTGGCGCTAATAAATACCTTGCGCTGTCTGCTCAAGCAAACCACATGGCCACATTGGTGAGTGATAATATGAAGAAATTTCCAGTCACAAACGAATGCCTAATCATGTGGTACAAACACCCCTATACACACGTGATGGATATTCATCAAAAAACCATACAATTGCGTGGAAGCATTTCAACTGTAGCCTCTGCAACTCAACTATTATGCCCAATGGTTCAAATTAGCCGATCTACCTATGTTAATAAAAGGCTGCTAAGTGCCCACGGAAAATTGGTTGAACGTCCATCTTCTATGGAAATTAAGTTCAATAGTGGCGCTATCGAACCATTAGAGATAACAAAAGCCTACCGTAATGCAGCTCGAGAGGTTTTTGAGGATATAGAAGATGAGAAAAACTAGAAATATGAAGAAAAAAGAGATGATTTATATCACAAATAACACGCCCGAGCGGCGCTCCTCTTAGGGATTGGATATTATCCAGCCCCATGGAATAATTGCTACGCAATCATGGCTTATCACCTTGTTACTTAGTATCCAGATAGTTTCGCACCAAAAGCATCACTATCAGCAGCCTTAGACCTATAACTCCAAGAAAAGGTATTATCGAATCTGATAATGAATGAACCAATAAAAGGATCTCAATATCTTTCCAAATTAACCCACAAAAAATAAACACCGCCGCGACATTAGCAAATTTAAAATAAATATTTTTATACATCGAATATAGATATATTAGACTACAAAAAGCCGTAGGAATAAGTTTCACTTGAGTCAGCCAAAGGGGCGCTTCTATGTCAACAAACCGTTCTGTGAATGAAGCAGATACATGGTATTGTGGATAATAAGTGGCTAACAAAGACCTAATTACGAATATCAAAAATATCAAAGTACAACGCTTGAATACCCTAGTGCGAATTGTTTCTAAAAATTCCACATTGTCACTTTGATATGGGAAGAGAGCTGCTAACTCAGCTTTTGTTATATTTACTTGATTACTCAAAATCACCACCCGAAAAATAACTGTAGTTATGCTTACGTAACACCTGCTGTAATAAAGGTGGACAGTAACAGTTCTGTTGCTCCATCTGCTTCATAAAATCTTGGTAACATGTGACTGATAACGCGCGTAAAATTGGCGTGTAAATTTAACTACATCCCACTGCCCTACAAACCCAGCAGGCACAATAAATGCTTGCCCTGGGTAGATAAATACAAAATCACCACTTTCATCCTGAATCACAATTTCGCCCTCAATCATGTAATAAAACACATCTGCTTGATGGGTATCTTTATATGAGGAGGGCAGGTACTCCCAGATTCCACTTGTAAACTGCTTTGAAGTACTCGTGAAATACAATTCATTTTGAGTGCCTGAACTACCAAATAGCACGGTGGTTGCTGGCTGTAACTTTACCTCCTTAGATAGAGGCTCTGTCTTACCTATAACTACTATTTTTTTTACATGAGTGCTTTTCTTCAAAACTTGTCTCTACTTTTAATAATTTTTATTTGCTGTTTTAGTGTATGGTCAATACCAATCAGCAATATCAAAAGCATTAGCTAACAGGTATTATAAAACATACATTGTATACTTATAATACAAATGTTATGCAAGATTTTTTAATTAATGTTGAAACAACCTAAATTATCGTTCTAAGGGCATCGTATCAGATGATAAAAGCTTTGGCTCAAGCTGTACTATGATTAGAAATCCTCAAAAGTCAGATTGAACATAATCGTTAGTCGTGATATAAATCTTCGACAATCCTGCTTTGCTTAACGCACTGCCTAATCTACCCTTTCTTGGCATTACTAATGAAACCATGGTCTCCTACCAGCTGGCGTGATTTTCCAATATTACAACAGCCCAACTACCCCCAATTATCCGCTGTCAATCGTGTAGAGCAACAACTTGCAAAGGTCCCACCATTAGTGTTTGCCGGCGAAGCTCGTGCGTTAAAAAAACAATTAGCCCAAGTGACCCATGGTGAAGCTTTCTTACTACAGGGCGGCGACTGTGCTGAAAGCTTCGCTGAATTTGGCGCCTCCAACATACGTGACACCTTTAAAGTGATGTTACAAATGGCTGTGGTATTAACCTTTGCTGGCAGCTGCCCTGTGGTTAAGGTCGGTCGTATGGCCGGTCAATTTGCGAAGCCAAGATCTGCAGATACCGAAACGTTTGATGGGGTAGAACTTCCCAGCTATCGTGGTGACATCATCAACAGTACAGACTTCACTGTTGGTGCGCGTACACCAGACCCCGAGCGTTTAATACAAGCCTATAATCAATCTGCTGCGACTCTAAACTTACTTAGGGCTTTTGCTGAAGGTGGCTTTGCAGACTTGAATAAAGTTCATCAATGGAACCAAGATTTTGTCCGAAATAGCCCTCTTGGTGCCCGTTATGAAGATTTAGCAGATCAAATCGATCGTTCTTTGAACTTTATGAAGGCTTGTGGGGTCAATGCTGAAAACGCCCCACAGCTTCAAAAAACAACCCTCTATACTTCTCACGAAGCCTTGCTTCTTAACTACGAGCAAGCCTTAACCCGTGAAGATAGTCTGACTAATGACTGGTATGACTGTTCTGCACATATGCTCTGGATTGGTGACCGCACTCGCCAACCAGATGGTGCCCATGTAGAATTCTTAAGAGGGGTAAAAAACCCTCTGGGTTTTAAGGCTGGACCAACCATGAAAGTAGACGACATGTTGCGTTTAATAGACATCCTTAATCCGGACAACGATGCAGGTCGTATTAATATCATTGCTCGCATGGGCGCGGATAATGTAGAAACTTATTTGCCTGAATTAATTAGGGCTGTAGAAAAGGAGGGCCGTAAAGTACTTTGGAGTAGCGATCCAATGCATGGCAATACTATTAAAACCCATACAGGTTTTAAAACACGTCAAGTAAAGGATGTATTACGGGAAGTGAAAAGTTTCTTTGATGTTCATGCTGCTGAAGGCACTTATGCTGGAGGTGTTCACTTTGAAATGACAGGGCAAAATGTAACTGAATGTATGGGAGGTGCACACGATATCACCGCAGAAGGTTTATCCGATCGCTATCACACCGCATGTGATCCCAGGCTTAATGCAGATCAAGCCTTAGAATTGGCCTTCTTAATAGCCGACACGCTCAAGCAGGCAAGGATTAATCGCTAGTAAGTGCAGCTGTTGCTAGATGGTCAAACCAACAGGTCCATCTGGCACGCAGCAGCAAACTAATATTTCACTGGCTTCCAGCGACACCAAACTGTCCTGTACCCAGTTGACTTTTCCAGAGGTTAATTGAACTTTACAAAGCCCACAATAACCCCCCCGGCAATTATACGTCACCGGGATACGATGCTCTTCCATGCTATCAAGCAAAGAAAACTCTTCACCATATTCAAAGCTCTGAATGTCATTAATAGTAACTGTTGAACTCATTAGTTGTGTTACCGGCATTTAAAAGATTTCACTCATTAAAGATCAAAATCATCAAAGTTTGCATCATCCATATTACTATCAACCGCACCCACAAGATATGAACTGATTTCGGCTTCTTGAGGCGCAACCTGTACATTATCACTTACCAACCAAGCGTTCATCCACGGCAGAGGGTTGCTACGAATATCAAATATCTCTTCTAGCCCTAGGCCACGCAAACGAACATTGGTGATATAGTCCACGTAGTCACTAAGAATTTCCGCGTTCAAACCAATCATCGACCCATCTTTAAATAGATACTTAGCCCACTCACGTTCTTGCTCTGCAGCTTCGCGAAAGATCTCTATGACTTCGCCTTTGCATGACTCAGCGATAGCAACCATATCTGGGTCATCTTGCCCATTCGCCATTAAATTGAGCATGTGCTGTGTGCCTGCTAAGTGCAGGGCTTCATCACGGGCAATCAGTTTTATTACCTTGGCATTACCTTCCATTATAGCCCGTTCGGCAAAAGCAAAACTGCATGCAAAGCTAACGTAAAAGCGGACTGCTTCAAGTACATTCACAGAAGCAATCGTAAGGTAAAGCTGACGCTTTAAAGTACTTAAGCTAACCACCACCTCTTCACCATTGATTTGGTGAACGCCTACTCCTAAAAGACTATATTGACTACACATTTCAATAAACAAATCGTAGTAGCGTGTCACTGAATCAGCACGCTTAACAATTTCTTGATTATCAACAATGTCATCAAATACGATACTTGGATCATCTACCACATTGCGAATAATGTGTGTGTAGCTTCGGCTATGAATGGTTTCACTAAAGGACCAAGTTTCAAGCCAAGTTTCTAGCTCAGGCAAAGAGACTACTGGTAAAAATGCAACGTTAGGAGACCTACCCTGAACACTGTCTAGTAGGGTTTGGTATTTCAGATTACTTAAGAAAATATGCCGTTCATGCTCTGCCATGGCCATAAAATCTTTACGGTCAGTGGATAGATCTACTTCTTCTGGCCGCCAGAAAAAAGAGAGCTGTTTTTCAATTAATTTTTCAAAAATAGGATGACGCTGCTGATCATAGCGAGCAACATTAACATTTTGACCAAAGAACATAGGTTCTTTTAACGCATCATTTTTAACCTTGTTGAAGGTAGAGTAAGCCATGGGTGTCTCTTAGGTGTAAAGTTATATCTATAGGGTTTGTTAGGTGTCGCTCGCTATAATTTGCAAGCACCACCTTCACAGCCATCGTCTTGGTCATCATTAGCACCGTCACGGGTGTTATGGTAATACAATGTCTTCACGCCATACTTATAGGCGGTCAGTAGGTCCTTTAATAACAGCTTCATAGGTACTTTTTCATTTTCAAAACGGGCTGGGTCATAATTAGTATTGGCAGAAATAGACTGGTCCACAAACTTCTGCATAATACCTACCAGTTGTAGGTAGCCTTCATTACTTGGGATACTCCAAAGTAATTCGTACGAATCGCGTAAGCGCTTAAATTCAGGCACTACTTGCTTAAGAATACCGTCCTTACTAGCTTTAACACTAACAAATCCCCGTGGAGGTTCAATACCATTAGTACTATTGGTGATTTGACTCGAGGTCTCACAGGGCATCAAAGCGGTTAAAGTACTGTTACGCAGCCCATGTTGCTTTATCTGCTGGCGTAGAGCATCCCAGTCTAGAAGAAGCTCTTGATCACAAAATTTGTTGACATCTTTTTTATAGCTATCAATGGGCATTACACCTTGAGCATAAAAGGTATCTCCATAGGCAGGACATGCACCTTGCTCTTGAGCTAAGCGGCTGGATGCCTGTAAAAGGTAGTATTGCACCGCTTCAAATGTACGGTGGGTAAGTGCATTACCAGAGCCATCAGAATACTTGGCTCCATTTTTAGCAAGATAATAGGCATAGTTGGTCACACCAACACCTAATGTTCGACGCTTCATACTAGCTTCATAGGCTGCAGGCACTGGGTATTCTTGGTAATCAAGCAAGCTATCCAAGGCACGCACAATAAGGTCAGATAAATTTTCTAATTCATCCAAACTATCTAAAGCACCTAGGTTAAAAGCTGATAGAGTACACAGAGCTATCTCTCCACTGGCATCACCTATACTATCCAGAGGGGCCGTTGGCAAAGTAATTTCTAAACACAAATTACTCATTCGTACTGGTGCTTTTTTAGGGTCAAATGCACTACGTGTATTACAATGATCCACGTTCTGTAAATAGATGCGTCCTGTTTGAGCTCGCTCTTGAGCAAACTTACTGAACAGATCTACTGCTTTAACTGTGCGTTTACGGATAACCTCGTCTGCCTCGTAAGCGGCATACAGCCTTTCGAATTCGTCTTGGTCAGCAAAGAAGGCATCGTACAAGCCTGGCACATCAGAAGGGCTAAACAAGGTAATATTGCCTCCTTTAATCAAGCGAGTGTACATTAAGCGGTTAAATTGCACTCCGTAGTCCATGTGGCGAGCACGATTTTCTTCTACCCCACGGTTATTCTTCAATACGAGTAAAGACTCAACTTCTAGGTGCCAGATCGGATAAAACAACGTGGCTGCTCCACCGCGAACCCCGCCTTGCGAACAGCTTTTAACAGCCGTTTGAAAGTGTTTTATAAATGGAATCATACCAGTGTGAAAGGCTTCGCCTCCACGAATAGGGCTTCCTAGCGCACGTAAACGACCAGCGTTAATACCAATGCCAGCTCTTTGACTAACATACTTAATAATGGCAGAAGAGGTGGCATTAATTGAATCTAAAGAGTCTCCACATTCTATGAGTACGCATGAGCTAAATTGACGTGTCGGCGTTCTAACACCTGCCATTATAGGGGTAGGCAAGGATAATTTGAACAAAGATACTGCATCATAAAAGCGTTGCACGTAGTCCAATCTGGTTGCTTTAGGGTAATTGGAGAATAAACACGCACCCACCAGCATGTACAAAATTTGAGCACTTTCGTAGATCTGACCTGTTACTCGGTTTTGAACCAAGTATTTGCCTTCCATTTGCTTAACGGCAGCATAACTGAAATTCATGTCACGAGAGTGATCCAGACAATCATTCAAATGATCAAACTCGGCTGCTGTATAGTCTTTGAGCAAGGCACTGTCATAACGCTCTAGGGCAACCATGCTTTTAACATGTTCCCCCAGATGCGGTGGCTCAAAGTGACCAAAGGCTCGTTTGCGAAGATGAAAAATAGCTAACCTAGCTGCCATGTATTGATAATCAGGCGTTTGTTCAGATATCAAATCAGCTGCAGATTTAATAATAGTCTCATGAATGTCAGCGGTGCGAATACCGTCGAAAAATTGGATCTGTGCCTTAAGTTCGACTTGAGAAACCGATACATTTTCTAGACCTTCTGCAGCCCAATCTATGACACGATGAATCTTCTCTAAGTCGATTTTTTCTTGTCGCCCGTTGCGCTTTGTGACCATCAAACCTTGCATTGATTTGCCTATATTTTTTGTTAACTTTTGCTCTTTTTCAGCTGAAAAAACGCACTTGCTTAGCATATTTTTCGTGATAAGCAAATAGTGACTAAAAAACCTAAATCACTAGATATTGTGCCTAACAACATAATATGACACCAAATATAGACATTTGCCTAGATAAAATCAAGCCGTATATTATTTAAAACTAAATAATCGGGCTTGACAAATTGCTAAGGCATATCAGCTATGGTTTTCCAACTAGGTGTGTATTTATAATTTTTTTTGAACTAATAAATACACCACATGAGTGGATAAAATATGGGCTTCAAGCACCCCTACTGTTACAATGAATACCGGTAGATAATTGGCAGTTTAAGGATTTTTTAGCCCATGTTTCAAAAAACAGTAGCCGTTGGAGCCCTATCAGTAAGCAACACGCTTCCATTCACTTTATTTGGCGGAATGAATGTACTCGAGTCCAAGGACCTTGCCCTAGAAATTGCTGACCATTATGTAAGCACTGCAAAGAAACTCGGTATTCCTTATGTATTTAAAGCCTCTTTTGATAAGGCCAATCGATCATCAGTTAATTCTTTTCGAGGTCCAGGGCTTGATCAGGGGTTGGAAATACTTCAGGCCATCAAATCTGCCTACAACGTTCCTATCATTACCGACGTACACGAACCACACCAAGCTCATGCAGCGGCTGAAGTGGCTGATGTCATTCAGCTACCTGCGTTCCTTTCACGCCAAACAGACCTTGTGGTTGCGATGGCTAAAACTGGGGCTGTGATTAACATTAAAAAGGCTCAATTTTTAACCCCACACGAAATGATTCATATCATCACTAAGTTTAAAGAAGCGGGTAACGACAAACTAATGTTATGCGAACGAGGCAGTAGCTTTGGTTACAATAACTTGGTGGTAGATATGCTGGGTTTTGGCACCATGAAAGCGTTTGGCCACCCATTGTTATTTGATGTGACCCACGCGCTTCAAATTCCAGGGGGTCAAGAAAGTGCAGCGGGCGGACGACGAGCACAAGTCACGCAGTTGGCATTAGCGGGAATGTCTCAAGGTATTGCTGGTTTGTTCCTTGAAGCACACCCTAACCCCTCTAAAGCGATGTGTGACGGACCATGCGCCTTGCCACTAAGCCAGCTAGAGGCTTTTTTAAGCCAAATTAAGGCTATGGATGATTTAGTTAAAGCATTACCTGCTTTAAACACCCAAAGTTGAGTGGCTAACTAAGTTTGATTACCTAACACCACAAAGTCTACCTCAGTAGCGGTAGATTCATGTTGGTGGTGCCAAAATTCAGTGCGCTGCCAGTGATCGACCCACCCTATGTCAAGTTGAGGACGAGCTATCATTCGTTGCGTTCGAAGCAACAAAGGCGTATCTACAAAAATTGACAGGTGCACCATCTCACGTAAGGTTTTACTAAAAGAGAAGACTCCATCAAGAATCAACACTCCTTTAGGCAGTACCTCTATCCTCTGGTCACTTTGGCCCTCTAACCAATGCACTGGCTTATAACTTGCTTTAACACCCTGTGATAATGGAGTAAGCAAATCCCTTTTGAATTTATTTCCATCAAAGTATGCTTTTTTAGCGTCCGAATGATGTACATTTTGTTGCTGTACATTGGTCAATGGGTGGTAAAAGTCATCTAATTTTATTATCTGCGTATGTGCCCAGAAATCTATTTTTGCAGCTAACGCTTTACATAAAGTCGACTTTCCTGCGCCACCACAGCCATCTACCGCAATAATTAAAAGCTGCTTTTGTTGGCACCTTACTTGGGCCAATTTGGCAATCTGGTGAATCTGTTCTAACCACATCCCCGCTCCATGGAAAACACTTTAACCGTTATTAAAAAAGGATATTAACATGTCCACCTTTAATGGTGCTAAAGCATGTGTGAAATTTAGTCTTAACACTTGCACTAGAAACGTTTGTTACCTAGTATCGTTATCATGATTTGCTTCCATTTTTATATAGATACTGCTTATGTTAATAGTCATCTCGCCGGCTAAAACCTTAGATTTTGAAACCCCTAGCCATACAAAGCTTTCAAGTCAGCCAGACTACCTTGGTGAGTCTCAGGCTCTAATTGACGTTTTAGCGCCTATGCCTCCTCAAGATATTGCCCAACTAATGAAATTGAGTGATAAGTTAGCGGCACTCAATACTGCACGCTATGGAAGCTGGCGCCCACCATTTACAATGGCCAATGCAAAACAAGCGATCCTGGCCTTTAAGGGGGACGTATATACTGGCTTAGAGGCTGACACATTGACCCAAAGCCAGCTGACTTTTAGCCAGTCTCATTTGCGTATTTTATCTGGCTTATACGGCCTACTTCGACCTCTGGATTTAATGCAGGCTTACCGTCTAGAAATGGGCACAAAGTTAGCCACTGCTCATGGCAAAGATCTCTATGAATATTGGGGAAATACGCTTACTGATGGTTTGAACGTGATGCTGGAAAAAGTGAATATACCTATAGTCATAAACCTAGCGTCCAATGAGTACTTTAAAGCTATTAAAACTAAAACCCTAGACGCGCGGATCATCACCCCCGTATTTAAGGATCGTAAAAATGGTCATTATAAAATCATCAGCTTTTTTGCAAAGAAAGCACGCGGAATGATGACCCGATACATTATTGAAAATGAGCTGATAGACGTTGAAAAAATTAAATCTTTTGATAAAGCTGGTTACTATTATAGCGAAGAGCAAAGCACAGGTGATCAATGGGTTTTTTTACGGGAAGAAGTGTAACTAAACCCATACTAAGAACATCCACACTACCCCATACCGTGTAGCTTTACCTATTACAATTAAGCTTAAGCACAGCGTCCTTGACCAACCTAAGTAACCCGCAGCCACACAAAAGCCATCCCCAATAACAGGCACCCAGCTAAACAGCAGTATCCACACCCCATATCTTTGGAGCTCCTCAACACGTTGTACTGGTAGAGTAAACATCGCTTTTAGTCGGGATCTTATTTTATGTTTAGCTTTAAATTGAGTCCGCCCCAACCCTAATGCTAATAAACCTCCCATATAAAAGGTCACCCAAGCTCCTAGGCTGTTACCAATACTGGCAATAAGCCATAACCAGATCCCATGCTCTGGCTGCTCTATCAACATACCCACAAGCAAAATTTCAGACCCACCTGGCAATAGCGTTGCAGCTAAAGCGCTATACACAAACAAAGCAAACCAAGACACGTTATTAAGTCATCGGGTAGATAGATTCCGCATACATATGCAGCTCTTCAAGAATGGCAATTTGCTTAGGGTCCTTAGTATTTTGGCCTAGCTCATTAAGTTCCTTTGCAAAATATTCATAGGTCCGAGCACCAGAAGCACTGCCATCTAGCAATCTTTCACTTCTAAAGGCTTCCCATGCTTGCATCTCATCACCATTTAACAGATGAGGGTAATTGCGCGCTTTTAAACGAAACAGCATCGCCTCTAGCCGGCTATCAGTGAATGCAAACTCTCGATCACTCCAGGTCGTAGGATCACTTTTGTGCACTTTGTCCATCATTTTTCGATCTTTATCATTAAAAAACCCTCCGCCATAGAGCCCAGCATCTGGATCAACAGGAAGAAAATCAGGCCGGTTGGAGTAGGCATCACAAAGCGCCTGGCATAAGGTCGAGTCTTGCCGCAAGTACTGCAAATGTTGCTGACACATAACTTTGTCAATGCTAAACGATTGAGCTTGCTCATCAGATAACGTTTGTAATGGGGAGACTACAGGACACTTGTTCACGTGAATTTCTTTGACTGCTGGACGAGTTTTACCCACTGGGAGTTGATCTTTTCGGCTAAACAATAGGTCTTGTAGCTGTGAGGTGCTATATCCCTTCCACACTCGAGGGTCTTGTCGCAAGTCAAATACAAGCACACCATTATTATTACTTGGATGCTTTGCAAACGCTGCTACCAATGATAAATAGCCATTTTCACGGCCATACATGGATGAAACATGTAACACTGGCTTACGCATCTGCAAATCTAACTGCCCCCAGACTTGGGCCTTATGCTTAAGCTGAAATACATAGTTGTATAATCGAGGTTGAGATTTTTTAAGCAGACGTGCTAATTCAATAGTGGCACGAACATCTGCCAAGGCATCATGGGCATTTGCATGTTCTATGCCATTTGCAGGGGCAAGTTGGTCCAACTTAAGCACCAACTCTCCAGCATCATTATGGGGCCAGTTGATACCCTCAGGACGGATAGCCGCAGCAGTTCTGACAAGGTCAATCAAATCCCATCGGCTATTACCACCTTGCCATTCACGTGCATAGGCGTCGTAGAAATTCCGATACAAACCAAAACGAGTAAATTCATCATCAAAGCGCAAACTGTTATAACCCAAGCTACAAGTACCAGGCTGACTCATTTGCTCATTGATGAGGCCCATAAATTCAACTTCAGGTAATCCTTCTTGTAAGCATTTTTGTGGTGTAACTCCAGTGACTAGACAAGCAATCGGAGAGGGGAGATAGTCATCTGCAGGCCGACAATACCACATCATAGGCTCACCAATAGGGTTGAACTCTAAATCCGTGCGAATGGCTGCAAATTGTGAAGGACGGTCCCAGCGAGGATCCAGACCAAAGGTTTCATAATCATGCCATAGCAATGTTTGAGTTTGGTCCGGGTGATAAGCCACTGTCGTTCTCCTAAAAGGCTGTGTGAATATTCACCAGCGATATTTACCGCCGATAGGTTTGTTCTACAAAAGGCATTTTACACACTCTGCATGGCAATTGCTTGCCACGCACTAGCGCAAAAACTTGCGTATCAACGGCTGTATACGCGCTATCCAGGTAGCCCATGGCTAGAGGAGCTCCCAAGCTAGGGCCAAACCCTCCAGAAGTCACCACTCCAATCACCTCGCCTTGGGCTGTAACCAACTCAACACCTTCACGCACAGGTGCTTTGCCTTCTGGTAGCAGACCAACACGACCACGCGCTGGCCCATTAGCCATCTCTCTAAGAATAATTTTTGAACCCGGGAAGCCTCCTTCTCGGTCTCCTCCAGCCCGGCGACTTTTTTGAATACCCCAAATCAAATTCGCAGAGATTGGCGTCGTTTTTTGATCTAAATCGTGCCCATATAAACACAATCCTGCCTCTAGCCTTAAAGAATCACGAGCTCCAAGACCTATCCATTCAACCTCATCAAAGGCTAATAGACTAGCCGCTACGGCTTGTGCTCGATCATTAGCAACAGATATTTCAAACCCATCTTCACCTGTGTAGCCTGCACGTCCAATGAAGCATTCATGCCCCAAAATAGACACTGTTCTGGCATCCATAAAGCGCATATCTTCAACATCTGGCGCCAAGCGAGCCAACACCTCACTAGCCATGGGCCCTTGTAAGGCTAACAAAGATCGGTCTGCAAGTACCTCAAGATTAATTTCACTACCAAAATGAGCACGCATATGGGCAATGTCTTGCTCTTTACATCCAGCGTTAACAACCAAAAAGAAATGATCCCCAGCATTGGTTACCATCAGGTCATCCATAATACCGCCAACAGCGTTAGTAAAAAAACCATACCGTTGGCGCCCTGGCGCTAGTGTCACATAATCAGCTGGAATTAGACTTTCCAAAGCAAGCGCAACCGCTTCCATAGAGGAACCTGTAAGACGTACCTGGCCCATATGGGAAACATCGAACAATCCAGCTTTAGCGCGGCAGTATAAATGTTCTTGCTTGACTCCCAGCGGGTATTGGACAGGCATATCGTAGCCTGCAAAAGGAACCATCTTGGCTCCTGCTTGAATGTGCATCGAATGAAAAGAGGTGGTTAACAAAGAATCAGACATTGGCTTCTCGCAGCTTTGGTTAAATTAGGTATCTGCCGCAATTATAGCAAGTTTCCTATAGGAAACAAAATTACTTTGTATTGTAGCTAATACTTTGGTAACTTAACGAGCAACGATCCATAACACTAGCGCATCGGCTTCACTTAAACTCACTAAAGCATGACCCATATTAGCATCGTAATACATACTATCACCCGCCACCATAGCTACGGGCTCATAAAATTCAGTATAAAGGGCTAACTCACCTTCCAACACCAATAAAAACTCCTCTCCTTCATGGCGTACCCAGTCTCCAAAATCATCAAAGCTTCGAGCCCGTACACGCGTCTTAAAAGGCACCATCTTTTTTCTAGCAAGGTCTGTAGATAGCAGTTCGTGCTCATAAGTACTGGTAGGGTGGGGAGTTCCTTGCCCAGATTTAGTGAGCACGCGTCGCCCAGAGGCCATGGTACTGCGCGGTTTGGCAAAAAGCTGAGGAATGTCTATTTGTAAACCGTTAGCCAGTTTTTGTACTGCAGTAAAGGTCGGAGAGATCTGCTCATTTTCGATTTTAGACAAAGTTGAGCGGGCCAGGCCTGTTTTTTGGCTAGCCTCTTCAAGGGTTAAACTCAGACTTTGGCGGATTTCTCGTAATCGTTTTCCAAGCTGTAATGGCTCAACATTAGCTTGCAAGCCAGAACCTGACTCAATTTTTAACTCTGGCATATCTGGTTGTTCGGCTGACATGATGCATCTCGTTGGTTTCACACGATAAAACCTATGCTACCACGGTGCCCGTCTGAGGTCATGCCACTCTATTAAACAACACCTGCCTACGACAAGCCCACAACAAAAAAAAGGGAAATGTTTCCTATATGCTAATTTATTGATTGAAAGGAATCAAAATGATATGCTGTGCTTACATTATGTTGGCTTGTTAAATAAAGCCTGTGAAGTAACTTAACTATTAATATCAGGAACCAAAAATCATGAGCAATATTCCTGCTGAATTGCTATATACCTCCTCTCACGAATGGATGGCCGACAATGGCGACGGCACTGTGACTGTTGGTATAACCCATCATGCGCAAGAACTACTGGGAGACATCGTTTTCGTTGAAGCTCCAGATGTCGGACGCAACCTAGATGCTGGAGAAGAGTACACAGTTATAGAATCAGTTAAAGCAGCTTCTGACTCATACTCTCCCATCGCTGGAGAAATCATTGCCTTTAATGATGCACTTGAAGACGCTCCTGAGATGGTAAACGAAGACCCTTATATAGAGGGTTGGATCGTGAAAATCAAACTGTCAGACGACGCCGATCTGAGCACCCTACTTAGCGCCGATGCCTATACCGACGTTATTAACAGCGAAGACTAAACCACTATTTTAATCGCATAAAAGCCTATGCTATGGGCTTTTATGCGTTGCTAATTGTATCCAGTGAGGATTTTCCATGTCTGCACCTTCTTTTGCCCAAACTCCTATTACACAGTTACTCCAAACCAACGCTTTTATTGACCGTCACATTGGCCCAAGCGCGGATGATAATGACATTATGCTGCGTCACCTTAATGTAGCAAGTATGGGTGAATTATTGGACCAAACAGTGCCAGACAGTATCCGCTTAGATCAGCCCCTAGATTTACCTCCCTCACAGTCTGAGGTAGACACTTTGGCCAAACTCAAAGAGATGGCTAATAAAAACATTGTGAACGTGTCATGCATTGGCATGGGTTATAGCAATACGTTGGTGCCAAATGTTATTTTACGCAACGTCATGGAAAATCCAGCATGGTATACAGCCTATACCCCATATCAGCCTGAAATTGCTCAAGGCCGCTTAGAATCATTACTCAACTATCAACAAATGATTATGGACCTGACAGGCATGGAGCTTTCTAACGCTTCATTATTGGATGAGGCAACAGCAGCTGCAGAAGCAATGGCGCTTTGTAAACGGGCCAATAAGAAAAAGAGTGTGACCTTTTTTGTCGATGAAAACACCCATCCTCAAAATTTATCTGTGATGCGCACCAGGGCGGAATACTTTGGATTTGACATCGTTACTGGCAACCCTGCAACAGATCTGGCCCAACACGACGTATTTGGCGTGATGGTTCAGTACCCTGGTAGCAACGGTTCAATCTGTGACCTGAAAAGCATTATTGATGAGGCTCACCAACAAAAGGCGCTTGTTGCAGTGGGAGCTGACATCATGAGCTTAGTATTGCTTCGCTCTCCTGGCGAACTGGGTGCCGATGTGGTTTTTGGTTCTAGCCAACGCTTTGGAGTGCCCTTGGGCTTTGGTGGCCCACACGCAGCATTTTTTGCAAGTAAAGATAAATATAAACGATCTATTCCCGGCCGCATTATTGGAGTGTCGGTTGACACCAAAGGCAAGCCCGCATTGCGCATGGCAATGCAAACTCGTGAGCAACATATTCGTCGTGAAAAAGCTAACTCTAACATCTGTACTGCTCAAGCATTGTTAGCCAACATGTCATCTTTTTATGCTGTTTACCATGGCCCATCTGGCCTTCGAACAATTGCTAGCCGCATCCAACGCTTTACCGCTATTTTGGCTGCTCAATTAGAAACTTTAGGTTTCCCTTCTAGTAATCAAAGCTTTTTTGATACCTTAACCTTACCTACCCAAGGGCAACAAGAGGCGATCTATCAGCGGGCTCTAAATGCAGGCTATAATTTACGCAAAGTGGGTACTCACAGCTTAGGCGTTAGTCTTGACGAAACCACGCAGATTCATCATATTCAAGCTTTACTGGATATTTTTGCTGGAGCGCAGGTAGACTTCGACTTAGCTGCAACAGACGTTTTATGCAGCAGCATAAGTATGGGCATGGCTAATGAACTGATGCGAACAGACGCTATTTTAGAACATCCAATTTTTAACAGTTATCACAGTGAAACAGATATGTTGCGCTATATGAAGAAGTTAGAAAACAAGGATTTCTCTCTAGTTCATGGGATGATTCCACTTGGTTCTTGCACCATGAAGCTCAATGCTACGGCGCAAATGGCTGCCGTCACTTGGCCTGAATTTGCCAACATGCACCCCTTTGCACCTGTCGATCAAACTCAAGGTTATATGGAGTTAATTCGCTCCTTAGAAGCACAGCTAGTTGAAATTACAGGTTACGACCACGTTTCCATGCAGCCCAACTCTGGTGCTCAAGGCGAATATGCTGGTCTTGTAGCTATTCGTAAATACCAAGAGAGTATTGGCGAAGGTCATCGTAACGTTTGTATTATTCCAAGCTCTTCTCATGGCACCAATCCAGCCAGTGCTTCTATGGTGGATATGACGGTTGTGGTGGTGGGCTGTGATGAACTGGGCAACGTCGACGTAGCAGAGCTTAAAGCCAAAGCACAACAGTATTCAGATCAGCTGTCCTGCCTAATGATCACCTACCCTTCCACACACGGTGTGTATGAAGAAAGTGTAGTCGAAATTTGTCAAATTATTCATGACAATGGTGGGCAAGTTTATATGGACGGCGCCAACATGAATGCCCAAGTCGGGGTTAGTAAGCCTGGAATTATAGGTTCTGACGTGTCTCATCTTAACTTGCATAAGACCTTTGCCATCCCTCATGGTGGTGGCGGCCCAGGTATGGGGCCTATCGGTGTCAAGTCTCATCTTGCGCCATTTTTACCCAACCACCCAGTAATACCTGTACACGGACAAAATAATGGTAATGGAGCTGTTTCTGCGGCACCTTATGGCAGCGGTTCAATACTGCCAATTTCTTGGGCTTACATTAACTTGCTAGGTTCAGAAGGTTTGGAGCAATCCACAGCCCAAGCCATATTAAGTGCAAACTACATGGCGTCACGCCTAAGCGAGCACTTTCCAATTCTGTATCAAGGACGCAATGAGCGTGTAGCGCACGAGTGCATTATTGATATACGTGGGTTAAAAGAAACTACGGGCATTAGTGAGGAAGACATTGCTAAACGTTTGATGGATTATGGATTCCATGCGCCTACCATGTCCTTCCCTGTAGCAGGCACACTGATGATTGAACCTACAGAATCTGAGCCAAAACGAGAGATCGATCGTTTTTGTGATGCTATGGCCAGTATTCGTGAAGAGATTTCAAAAATAGAGTCAGGTGAGTGGAGTCCTAAACACAATCCGCTAAAAATGGCTCCGCATACACAGTCAGATTTAGCTAGCCATGGGTGGAATCGTGGTTACTCCCGCACTGTTGCTGCTTTCCCATCTGCAGCTGCCTTGGATGCTAAGTTTTGGCCTACGGTTAACCGCATTGATAATGTTTATGGCGATCGTAACCTGATTTGTTCATGTCCTCCAATGGATGCATACCAAGTGTAACCAGCATACTGCTGTCATCAAAGCCACTAGTTAATTGAAAGCACTTAAATGTGCTTTCAATTAACTAGTGGATTTACGTTTTTAGGATAATATTGAACAAACAATAAGCAATTCAGTTATTCCTTTTTCAAAAACCACCTCTTCAGTCTAAGCATTACTTGATTCAACACCAGTCCACTTTAGTCACCTTCAAACACCCTTTCAAAGGTTGTCAATCAACACTTTTATCTCCTTTAGCGACCTACTTTTACGTCAACACGACGGCAGAGGTATGCCTTAAAGAGTCACTAATAAATACATCAATTTAGTGATTGACCCACACCTATATTTGCTATATTTTTCGACTAAATCACCCACTCTGTAACAACTAACAACCAGGAAATTCGTGAAAGCGTTGAATCAACTTTTACCTTTATACTTAAGCTGTACGCTTCTGCTTATGGGCAATGGCTTGTTGTTTATTATTATACCTATGAGTATGCGTTTAGATGGCCAAGATACAGATGCTATCGGTTTAGTCATGTCTCTTTACTTTGTAGGTATGTTACTCGGCTCCTTATATGGCAAACACCTTATAAGCCGCGTTGGTCATATACGCATTTTTGCAGCATGTGCATCTGTGGCAACAATGTGTGCCTTGTTGCATAGTATTTGGTCGGTGCCTTTTGTGTGGGGATTGCTAAGAGTACTCATTGGCTTTACTAACGCCACCTTTTTTATGACAATGGAAACATGGTTAAGTGAGAGTTCTACCAAAGAAAATCGTGCTACAGTTTTCGGAAGCTATCAGTTTGTCACCTATTTTGGTTTAGCGTTAGGCCAACTCATGCTGAACTTTGCTGAACCACAAGACCCCATTCTTTACATCTATGTATCGATGCTTTTTTGTTTATGTATGATTCCTGTGCTCATGAGTCGATCTGGTGGCCCACGTATTAATGAATCTGAGTCTATGCCATTAAAGACTCTCTACAAAACATCTCCCTTGGGTGTTGTCGGCATCATGATTTCTGGCATTTGTTTGGGCGCTTTGTACAATATGAGCAGTGTTTACGGTGCAGATGTTGGCATGACCAGAAGTCAAATTGCTACATTTATGAGCGCTACTATGGTGGGCGGTTTCCTATTACAGTTCCCGATAGGCAAATTGGCCGATATGTTTGACCGACGAACTGTCTTGGTAATCACACTTTTGGTCGCCTGCTTTGCTGCTATGATATTGCCTATTATGGCCGCCCAAGGTGAAATGGCTATCACTATTGCGTGCGCAGTTATTCTTAGCGGCGCATTGGCTTGCGTATACCCAATTGCCTTAGCTGATGCCTTTGACAGGCTTAAGCCTACTGAAATGGTAGCGGCTAGTGGCAAGCTTATCTTGGCCTATGCCACAGGTGGTGTGATAGGTCCCTATACATCCTCCTTAGTGATGAAACATATGGGGGCGAGTGCTCTGTTTGGCTATTTAATTGTGGCAAGTTTAGTGCTAATTGCCTTCGTTATGTACCGTATGAGTATTCGATCAGCAGTACCTGACGCGCTACAAGAATCATTTGTGGTGCAGGGCATGACGCCCATGGCAACCGAGCTTGACCCGCGGACGGAATACAACAGTTTAGATGAAACTAGTGTAGCTGCTGAGACTGTGCTGTTGTTGGCAGAAGAAAACCCAGAAGATGTGGTTGAAATTGCCGTAAGCATTGCTCTAAATCAACCAGAGGAGGCCGTGAACATAGCCCAAGCAACTGCCTACCATTACCCTGATGAAGCAGTCGTCATGGCAATCACCTTAGCGGATGAATTACCCCACTTGAAACTGGATATTATTACTAATGTAGCAGGCTCAGCACCTGCTTCTGGGGCAGCTTTAGCTCGGTATATGTGCAACTTAATCAAACAACAAAAACTTGACCCACAAGCAAGTTTTGATGCATTAAGCCGGCTTACTCTAAAACTGCTAGATGAAGCCCCTCAGCAAGCTGCCAAAATTGCCGCTATAGTGAGCAACGAGATCGCTGATGATATGCCTGACTTAGTCGCTCAAATTGCAGTATTAGCAGCGCAAGCAGCACCTGATCAAAGGGTGGAAGTCGCTACTGCTGTAACTCAAGAAGTGCCCGAGGCCAGTGTTGAAATAGCTGTTGCTGTTGCCGAGACGATAGCCTCTAGCCCAGATGAAGAGCTCCATAGTTTCTTGGCAGGCGAAGAAGATGATAATTACTTAGGAGAAGGCACAGAGCTTGCAATTGCGTTAGGACAAGAAGCTCCAGAACAAGCCTTTGATATCGCCACAGCTGTTGCTGAAATACTCCCAGAAGATGCTGCTCAAGTGGCTGAATCCATCGCTCAAACAGATCCTGAGAATGCCTCCGACTTAGTCGATAGCATTAGTGAAGTAGCTCCAGATATGGCTGATGATGTTATGTACGCCGTGGCTAGCTCATTGCCAGATCAAGCAGAGGAGTTACTGCAAGAGGTGCTACTAGAAGCCCGATCTAACGATCAATTGAGCCAACAATCTAGTTAGTTGGCCAGGCAACAAGTAATGCATCAGCGATGATTTGATTGGCATCAGGAATCGTCAATTGGGGTAATGTCTTAGAATCTACCCATAAAATCGGCTGCCCTTCCATACCTTTGGCAATGCCCGAAAATTTCTTGACTAGGTAGAAATACAAAGACACCTGTTTATCAGCATAGTCGTGATGAACCGCCTTAAACAGTTCACAAGAGTTTGGCTCAAGATGTAAATCTACCTCTTCTTCAAGCTCTCTAGTCAATGCTTGCAAATGCGTTTCACTGGCTTCTATTTTACCTCCAGGGAATTCCCACTTACCACCTTGATGTTGCCAGTCTGCCCGCTGAGCCATAAGTAATCGCTGCTGTGAGTCGACTACAATTGCAGCGACTACTTCCACACGTTTAAGCATCTTTATAGCCTTAACTGCGGTAGTCAGCATTTATTTTAACGTAGTCATAAGACAAATCTGTAGTCCATACTGTTTGTTTTATATCGCCACGCTTAAGGTCTACTCGTATAGTGATTTCTTCTTGATCCATGACTCTTTGGCCTGCAGCTTCAGTATAGCTAGCCGCACAGCCCCCTTGATCTACCAGTAAACAATCACCAAGATGAATAGTTAGAATGTTAACATCAAGATTAGGCACTCCAGAATAGCCAACAGCGCTTAATATTCGCCCCCAGTTGGGGTCGCTAGCAAACATTGCAGTTTTAATAAGTGGAGAATGCGCAATAGCATAGGCTACTTGCAAACACTCTTCGCTATTAGCACCACCTTGCACTTCCACACTGATGAACTTGGTGGCACCTTCACCATCTCGAACAATCGCTTGAGCAAGTGTTTGCATGAGCTCAGTTAAAGCTTTGCTGAACTTGGATATCAGTTCACTATCCTCATCTAAACAAAGGTCACTAGCACCTGTAGCAATAAGCATACATGAATCGTTAGTAGACATGTCTCCATCGACAGTAATGCGATTAAAGCTTTGATCTACTGCTTGGTTTAACAAGTCTTGGGTCAAGGTAGGTGAACATGTCACATCGGTTGCGACAAAGGCAAGCATAGTGGCCATATTTGGCCGAATCATACCCGACCCCTTAGAGATGCCTGTTAAGGTGATCGTTTGACCACAATGATCGATTTGGATGCTCGCACCTTTAGTTCGAGTATCTGTGGTTAATATGCCCCAAGCAGCATCTTGCCAGCCATCAATATTTAACTTGGCAATCGCCTGTGGCAAACTGGCTAATATTTTCTCTACGGGAAGTTTTTCACCAATAACCCCAGTAGAAAAAGGCAAAACTTGAGAGCTATTTAAGTTGAGTACTTTGCCTAACTGATTACAGCAGGTAACTGCATCTGCATCACCTAAAGCTCCTGTGCCCGCATTAGCATTGCCCGTGTTTATGATGAAAGCTAAGGGCTTATCGTCTTGCAAATGCCGTTTACATAACTTTACTGGCGCTGCGCAAAAGGCATTTGTGGTAAACACACCAGCAACACTGGAACCGACTTGGGCTTGCATGACCACCAGATCTTTACGTCCAGCGGTTTTGATTCCAGCTTCTGTCGTGCCTAATTGAAACCCAGCAACGGGGTAGTAGTTCACTTCAGCTAACAATCCAACTGCCATAATTTCGTTCCTACTGTATTATCTTAAACTAACTAAGTTTGCCATGGCACTGCTTATACTTTTTACCTGAACCACACGGACAAACCTCGTTACGGCCGACTTTAGTCGGTGGAGTCCCTGTGGATCCTAAAGCGGCTACAAATCTTTTTTGTTGCGCTTGCGTTTGGGCTTGAGCTTGTTCATGACGGTATTGCATTGCAGCTTGAGCTTGCTCACGTTTGTTTCGCTCCTCAGATTCCACTTCTTCTGGAGACCTAACCTGCACATGACTTAAAATACGAATGACATCTTCTTTAATAGCAAAGAGGAGGTGCTGAAACAGATCAAAGGATTCGCGCTTATACTCTTGCTTAGGGTTCTTTTGGGCATAACCTCGTAAATGAATTCCCTGGCGTAGCATATCCATAGTAGCTAAGTGTTCTTTCCACCGAGAGTCAATCACTTGCAGCATCACTTGTTTTTCAAAACCACGAATAGTTTCAGCACCTACTACTTCAGTTTTGGCCTGATAACTGTCACCTAACTGCTTTTGAATTTTACTACGTAAGTTCTCTTCTTCTAGGCGGTCATCAGCATCAAGCCACTCTTGAACAGGTAAGGCCATGCCAAATTGCTTTTCTAGTTCGGCTTCTAGCCCACTGATATCCCATTGCTCTGCAAGGCTTTGTGGGGCAATAAATCGATCAATAGCACTGTCTAAAACTTCATTGCGTACGTTGGTTATTACATCTGTAATATCATGGGTGGTCATCAACTCGTTACGCTGATCATAAACTACTGTGCGCTGATCGTTAGCCACATCATCGTATTCAAGTAGCTGCTTACGCATATCAAAGTTACGGCCTTCAACCTTTCTTTGTGATTTTTCAATAGCATTTGACACCATACGGTGTTCAATAGCTTCGCCTTTTTCCATACCTAATTTTTGCATCAAACCTTTGATGCGCTCTGGTGCAAAAATGCGCAATAAGTTATCTTCTAATGATAAGAAAAAGCGTGATGAGCCTGGATCGCCTTGACGACCAGACCTGCCTCGCAGTTGGTTATCAATACGACGAGATTCATGACGCTCAGTGCCAATAATATGCAACCCTCCCGCTGCTAATACCAAATCATGGCGTATTTTCCAGTCTGATTTAGCGGCTTGTATTTCTGCTTCACTAGCAGTCTCACCTAATGCAGCTAATTCAACTTCTAATTTGCCACCCAGGCCAATGTCAGTCCCACGACCTGCCATGTTGGTCGCTATAGTCACGGCGCCAGGACGGCCTGCTTCTGCAATAATACTGGCTTCACGTTCGTGTTGCTTAGCGTTAAGGACATTGTGAGGGACGTCAGCATCTGTAAGTGCTTGAGACACCATTTCTGACATTTCTATAGATGCAGTCCCCACTAATACTGGACGCTGCTCTTTCACACAAAGGCGGATATCTTCGATGATAGCAGCAAATTTTTCTGGCATAGTCAGATAAACAAGGTCATTCATATCCTTGCGTTTAACGTCAACATTCGTTGGAATAACCAACACATCTAAACCGTAAATTTGGTGAAGTTCAAAAGCCTCAGTATCTGCAGTACCCGTCATACCTGCTAGCTTTTCATATAACCGAAAGTAGTTCTGGAAGGTGGTAGAAGCCATTGTTTGGCTTTCTTTTTGGATGCTCACGCCTTCTTTTGCTTCAATAGCCTGATGAATACCTTCTGACCAACGGCGTCCAACCATAGTTCGTCCAGTATGCTCATCAACTATGACGACTTGGTCGTTTTGAACTATATAGTCTACATTCAAAGAGAAAACCACATGGGCTTTGAGACCCGCATGAACATGGTGTAATAATGAAAGATTAGCTGGGGCATACAAACTTTCACCTGAGCCCAAAAGTTCAGCATCAATTAACAACTCTTCCACAAATTGATGACCAGCCTCAGTGAGCTCTATCGTTTTGTGAGATTCATCGTAGGTGTAATGTCCAGTAGGCTCTTCATCGCCTTCTATTTTCGGTTGAATCTCAAGCTTAGGGACTAGGCCATTGATGGTGATATACATCTGAGTATTGTCTTCAACAGGACCCGATATAATCAATGGGGTGCGAGCTTCGTCAATGAGGATCGAATCAACTTCGTCTACAATGGCATAATTGAGTGGCCGCTGTACTTTATCTACCGCACTAAAGGCCATATTGTCACGTAGATAATCAAATCCAAACTCGTTATTAGTACCGTAGGTAACATCACATTCGTATGCCTCACGCTTAACAGCACCGTCTTGGCCAGACAAAATAATACCTACTGATAGGCCTAGGCCTTCATATAGGGGCCGCATCCACTGCGCATCACGCTCGGCTAAGTAGTCGTTCACTGTAACTACGTGAACTCCGTTAGCAGGGATGGCATTGAGATACACCGCTAAAGTCGCTACTAATGTTTTTCCTTCGCCCGTGCGCATTTCAGACACTTTGCCCTGGTGTAAAGCAATGCCTCCGATCATTTGCACATCAAAGTGACGTAGCGTCATAAAGCGGATAGACGCTTCTCGACAAACTGCAAACGCCTCAGGTAACAGGTCATCTAAGCTTTCACCGGCATCAAAGCGGAGATTGAACTCTGCACGTTTACCGGCAAGGTCAGCATTAGACAATGGCTTTAAACCACTTTCCAGCTCATTGATTTTGCTTACAATTTTATTAAACCGTTTTACTTCGCGGTCATTCTTACTGCCAAAAAGTGACTTTAAAATTTGAACCATTATCTTGTCTTTTTATATGCGCTGGTGCGCTTGTTAGGGATAAAGGAGACGATTGCTGTCTCTTCTATTACTATGGGGCCTTAGGTGTATTTTCAAAGGCCTAAAACGTAAAAAAGCCGGGGTTCTATATGAACACCAGCTCTTTTTTTGATATTTATTAAACTACAGCGGCCGCTTGGCTCATGTAGGCAATGGGCGAGTCGGCCTCATCGTCAAAGGTGACCACTTCCCACGCGTCTTCTTGGGATAGCAGTTCTCGAAGCAACATATGATTTAAACCATGCCCAGATTTATGGCCTTCAAATTTACCAATTAAGCTGCGCCCCAACAAATACAAATCTCCAACGGCATCTAATACTTTATGCTTTACAAATTCGTCTTGATAGCGCAGACCATCTTCATTCAGCACACGATAGTCATCTACCGCAATTGCATTATCTAAACTGCCACCTAACGCCAGATTTTTAGAACGAAGGTATTCAAAATCCTTCATGAAACCAAATGTACGTGCTCGACTAACTTCTTTTACATAGGAAGTGCTAGAAAAATCTAGATGTGTCGTGCAATTGCGACTTTCAAACAGAGGATGATCAAAATCAATAGTAAAACCCACATGAAAGCCATTGTATGGCTCTAAGGATGCAGTTTTGTCATCTTGGCTAACAGAAACAGCTTTTTTAATGCGAATGAATTTTTTAGGTACATTTTGCTCTTCAACACCAGCAGACTGTAATAGAAAGATAAATGGTGCAGCGCTGCCGTCCATGATGGGTACTTCTTCACTACTTAATTCAACATAGGCATTATCTATACCTAAGCCAGCAAAAGCTGATAAAAGGTGTTCAACAGTGCATACACGTACACCGTCTTGTACTAGGTTTGTAGACAATGTGGTCTCACCAACATTTTCAGCTGTCGCAGCTATCGAAACCACTGGGTCAAGATCAGTTCGACAAAACACGATACCCACATTAGCCAGTGCTGGCTTCAAAGTCAGGTAAACTTTTTTACCTGTATGGATGCCAATGCCTGTGGCTCTAATAATATTCTTTAATGTACGTTGTTTGACCATTATGTCCTAGACCCTACACTCGGGGATAGCCGAGAATTGTAGCACAAAAAAACTGTCTTTTAGGCTGAATGAATGCCTATGACAGGTAAGGCGCCAACCCCTAAGATTAAAATCTTAATCAGCTTGACGCCGCAAAAATGCAGGGATATCTAAATAACCGATATCGCTTTCAGAACTACTGGCAGCATCCGTATCCAAACCAGTCAAGCGCGTTTCACCAACCAATGAATCCTTCACCGTTGGCAGCTCCATTTGATCAACTGTTGGACGCCTTATAGTGTTATTGACCACAGCTTTCACCAATGGTTCAACTTGTGGTGTATAAGCGTGGCCTAAACCTGTCGCAACAACTGTTACTTTTAACTCATCAGACATTTCAGGGTCAATCACCGTACCAATGACTACGGTGGCATTGTCAGAAGCAAATTCCTCAATTGTATTACCTACTTCAGAGAACTCTCCTAGGTTCATATCTAATCCGGCAGTAATATTTACCAGGATACCCTTTGCACCTCGCAGATCAACATCTTCCAAAAGTGGGCTACGAACAGCAGCTTCAGCTGCTTCGCGGGCTCGATCTTCACCCCTAGCCACACCAGTGCCCATCATCGCCATTCCCATTTCAGACATTACTGTGCGCACGTCTGCAAAATCCACGTTGATCATACCTGGGCGAGTAATGAGGTCTGCAATACCTTGTACCGCACCCAAAAGCACATCGTTTGCGGTGCTAAAAGCGGTCAGAAGACTGCAGTTTTTACCCAAAACTGGCAATAGTTTTTCGTTCGGGATGGTGATTAACGAATCTACATGTTCCGCTAATTCTTTTAAGCCCTGCTCTGCAATGGCCATACGCTTACGCCCCTCAAAAGGGAAAGGTTTGGTCACAACAGCTACTGTTAAGATACCCATTTCACGAGCAACCTCAGCCACAATCGGAGCCGCACCAGTGCCAGTGCCACCACCCATACCTGCAGTGATAAACACCATATCAGCACCTTGTAAAATACTTTCAATCTGCGCACGGTCTTCAATAGCTGCTTCACGGCCAACGTTAGGGTTAGCTCCAGCACCTAGGCCTTTGGTAATTTGGGCACCCAATTGAACCACCGAACGCGCTTCCATGCCTCTTAGGGCTTGAGCATCAGTGTTGGCGCACACAAATTCAACCCCGTCTATTTCGCTAGACAACATATGGCTTACGGCGTTCCCACCACCACCACCGATACCAATCACTTTAATGATTGCGTTTTGAGGCACGTTATCAACTAATTCGTACATCGCCTTGCTCCTAGTCTAATTTATTGTTTTTCTGATAACGAATCCCACCGTATATCAGACTTTATTTTCGATAGTCAACCAAATGACTATCGTTAAAAATTCGATTTGATCCATGTTTTAAACTTTATCATCCATTGACTCATGTCCAGGGAAAAGTTCACTCCACTGGCCTGTGATGATTGGCTACTCGGTCCAGCCTGTAGGGCATAATTTAATAAGCCAACACAGGTAGAGTATGTAGGGTTGTCTAACAATCCAATGGGGCCCTGAGCTTTATGAGGCCTGGCTAATCGAACGGGCATATGAAAGATCTCTTCCGCCAATTCAACAGCACCTTCCATCTGAGCAGTACCACCCGTCAATACCATGCCTGCAGCAATGAGATCTTCATAGCCACTGCGCCTTAATTCAGATTGAACCAGGGTATATAATTCTTCATAACGAGGCTCTACCACTTCAGCTAAGGCTTGGCGCGACAGGTCTCTAGCAGGTCGGTCACCCACGCTAGGCACTTTAATACTTTCTGATAAATCGGTCAGCTGGGCCAAGGCACAGGCATATCTGACTTTAACATCTTCTGCATGAACGGTTGGCGTGCGCAGGGCCATTGCAATATCATTTGTGACTTGATCCCCAGCAACAGGAATCACCGCTGTGTGGCGGATAGCTCCAGCTGTAAACACAGCCACATCGATAGTGCCTCCTCCCATGTCTACCAAACACACCCCTAGTTCTTTTTCATCATCAGTGAGCACCGCATAACTTGAGGCCAGTGCGTTGAGCACAATATTGTCTAATACCAAGTCACACCGACTCACACACTTTTCTATATTCTGAGCTACATTTAACGCACAAGTAACAATATGAACTTTTGCTTCTAATCTAACACCTGCCATACCAAGAGGGTCTTGAATACCCTCTTGACCATCAATGACATACTCTTGCGGCAATATATGCAAAATCTTTTGATCTGACGGTATTGCAACTGCTCTTGCCGCTTCAATCACTCGCTCCAGGTCTAACTCAGAAACCTCACCTGCCTGAATTGCCACAATACCATGTGAATTCATACTGCTGATGTGATTACCACCAATACCCACAGTAATCGTATTTATTTTACAATCAGCCATTAACTCAGCTTCTTCGATGGCCCTTTTTACAGACGACACTGTGGACTCAATATTTGCAACAATACCACGCTTCAATCCGCGAGATTCTTGTGCACCAATACCCACCACTTGTAACTGGCCATCATCAAGCTCAGCCACCATAGCGACCACCTTAGAGGTGCCTATATCTAACCCTACTACCATGGGCTTTATTTCCGTGTCTGCCACCCAAACCCTTCCTTATTGATGCATTTTGTTAACGACCAAAATAGGCCACTTACATATAACTTAATTATCCCATACTTTGGCCCCTAAGTGGTGGATAAATCGAGCAAATTATCACCCACTTGACAGCCTAAAACTCCCCGCTAATTGGCACCTTTCCACGCTACCGATACACCGTGTGCGTAGCGTCCATCTATGCGCTCAATCATTTCCGCTTTAATAACCAAATAGCTATGATAAACCTTCATTAATCGCTGCAACCGTGGCAACAATTGCTCTCTACCAAGCACTAAAATAATGCCATTATCTAGCTCTAACTCTACCGCTCCACGATGGGCCATTGTCATTTTTTTAATGGTAAGATCATCCCTGCCTACCAGCCAACTCATTTGTCGAAACAGTTCACTCATAACCCAAGCGCTGCCTTCTGGGCCTTTCAGCACTGGCAAATGTTCAAAATCAGCCAGCTGATTGGGTAAGACAATCACTAACTCACCTTTGTGATTGATAAAGCCACCTGCAGCCCAACTGGCCATAAAGATTTGTGAAGAGGCCTCAACCATAAGTCTATTGGGCCAAATGCGACTTACCTTGGCATCACCAACCCAAGGCTGATTTTCAACTTCCAGTCTTATCTTTTCTAAATCTGCTCCAAAAAATGAATCTGTCAAATGTTCATCTAACTGATTCTGTAGTGATATTTTATCTATTGCGGGTATATTTGTTTGCAAAATAATTTGCTGCAATGGACGCTGCATCCAAGGCTGAATAGCTTGCCACCCTAGTACGCAGGTGGTCAGCAAAACTGTTACCAGCAAAAACCTGGCACCCCAGCTCCATTGACTTGCCTGCACCTCATTATTTACTGCCATTACTCAGACCGAGCCAGCGCTAGATTTAAGATCACTAAGGTTAGTTGAGCAAAACTTAGTCCTGCAGCTTTTGCCGCCATGGGCACTAGACTATGGCTCGTCATTCCCGGTGTAGTATTGACCTCTAATAACCAATTACAACCCTGCTTATCACGCATCACATCGATTCGTCCCCAATCACGACAACCTAGTACTTGGAACGCATATCGGCACTCGTCCTCCATGTTAAGCTGCTGTGGATTGGTCATTGGGTTATCAAACAAATATTGTGTTTTTTCAGAGTAATATTTAGCTTGTAGATCGTAAAAAACATTCTCTGTTTCTAACCTAATGGCTGGCAAGGCAATGTCGTTAAGAATAGGCACTGTGTATTCATCACCATCGATAAACTGCTCTGCCATCACTTCACGGTCATAAGTTGCTGCGTCACGGTATGCCCGTTCCAACATTGCTGGTGAATCAACAATATTGATCCCTAAACTTGATCCTTCATGCACCGGCTTTACTACTAGGGGCAACCCAAGACGCTTAGCGACTTGCGCCCAATTGCTCGCATCGTTGAGCACTTCGTAAGCTGGAGTTTTCACTCCTTGGGCTAACCAAACTAACTTGGTCATGAGTTTGTTCATACCTAAACTAGATGCCAAAACACCACAGCCAGTATAAGGCACAGACATGAATTCAAGGACACCTTGGAGCGTACCATCTTCGCCACCCCTGCCATGAAGGATGATAAAAGCAGCATCCATACCAGCGGCCTGCAACTGAGCTACTTGATCTTGGCCATTCTCACCCAGGTCTAGTCCAAACGCATCCACACCAGCACTTTGCAAATGAGTTAACACTTGCTTACCACTCATTAAGGAGATTTCACGTTCGGCTGATGTGCCTCCATAAATAACCGCGATACGCATCTTGGGCACTGTGATTAGGTGAGCCCAACTCTGAGACAAGTTTAATTTAGTCATTAGAGGCCTTCTTCTTGTTGCATTTTGTCAAGCAGTGCTCTCGAAATTTGTCCAATATCACCTGCCCCTTGGGTTAAGAGCAGATCACCACCTAATAGTATATTTTCTAGTACTGGCGCTACAGCTGCCCCCCGTTCAACAAAAATCGGATCAACTTGCCCCCTTGATCGAATACTACGACAAAGGCTGCGCCCGTCTGCACCATTGATAGGTTCTTCTCCTGCTGGATAAATATCCAACAATACCAACACATCTACCTTTGACAGCACATCCACAAAATCTTCATACAAATCCCTAGTGCGAGAGTATCGATGAGGCTGATATACCATCACTAACCGACGACCAGGCCAACCCGCTCGAATGGCATCAATAGTGACAGAAACCTCTCGTGGATGGTGCCCATAGTCATCCACCAAGGTTGCCATACCCTCTTGGGCTGGGTAATCACCCAAGACCTGGAACCGCCTTCCTACGCCTGTAAATCCATTTAACCCACTGACTATATGTTCATCTGCCACTTCTAAATCTGTTGCAACAGCAATGGCTGCTAAAGCGTTTTGAACGTTATGTTTACCAGGCATATTGAGGGCAATATCTAAGTCTTTGTGGCCTTGCCTGCAAACAGTGAAGGAAGTTACCATTCCTTTTTGTTCAAGATTTATCGCCTTAACGTCAGCGTTTTCATCAAATCCATAAGTCATTAACGGCCTACTTACTTGAGGTAAGATTTCCCAGACCACTGGATCATCAACACATACTATTGCCAACCCATAAAATGGGAGATTGTGTAAAAACTCTACGAAGGTCTTCTTTAAGCGGTTAAAGTCTCCTTCATAGGTAGACATATGATCAGCATCAATATTTGTAATGATTGAAGTGAGTGGCTGCAGATGTAAAAAAGACGCATCACTTTCGTCTGCTTCGGCCACTAAATAGGAGCTTGCTCCTAGTTTTGCATTAGTACCAGAACTTGTAAGTTTTCCACCAATCACAAACGTTGGATCCAACCCCCCCGCAGCCAAAACAGAAGCCACTAAGGAAGTGGTCGTCGTTTTACCATGAGTACCTGCGACTGCAATACCGTGACGATAACGCATTAATTCGGCCAGCATTTGTGCCCGTTGCACAACAGGGATACGATGCGCCCGAGCCGCAATCAGCTCAGGGTTTTCTTCGGTCACTGCAGTCGAGACTACTACGACGTGTGCACCACGAATATTAGCATCTTGATGACCAATAAAAACTTTCGCTCCATGGCTTGCCAATCTCTGCGTCACTGGACTCACACGTATGTCCGAACCACTGATCTCATATCCTTGATTGAGAAGAACCTCCGCTATACCACACATACCGACACCACCAATACCTACAAAGTGAATGTGCTTAATGCGTCGCATTTCAGGAATTGTATATTGATTTGGTGGGATAAATTTAACCACGAGTAATCTCCATGCAGTGTTGTGCCACTGTGTAAGAGGCCTTAGAAGAAGCGCAGGTTAGCGCTGCTTCAGCCATGTTTTTGAGGGTTGGTGGATGGCTGTGTAACGCTCTTATATGGTCACTGAGCAAGGCTGGTGATAGTTGCCCTTGTGGTAATATAATGGCGGCACTTTTACTTGATAAAACTTTGGCATTTGCTGTTTGGTGGTCATCTACAGCGTAAGGGTAGGGAACCAATATAGACGCGACCCCCGCACCTGCAAGCTCACTTATAGTCAATGCCCCAGCTCGGCAAATGACCAAGTTTGCCCAAGCATATGCCGGCCCCATGTCATTAATGTAAGCATCTACTGTTGCAGCAACGCCAGCTTTGTCGTAACCACACTGAGTGACAGCTTGATGTTGAGGGCCCGTTTGGTGCCAAATCTGGGGGCGCTCCTCAAAAGAAAGCAACGCCATTGCCTTGGGCACCAATTCATTAAGAGCTAAGGCCCCTAAGCTTCCACCTATAATTAATACTCTAAGGCCACATTGATCTGATTGATTTGGAATAATATTAGAGCGTAATGGATTACCAACTGTTATGGCCTGTCCATCAGAAAAGCTCCCAGGAAATGCTTGTAGAGTTCTGTTGGCAAAGGGGCGTAATAAACGATTAGTCAGCCCTGGAATGGCATTTTGTTCATGCAAAATAAGTGGCACGCCCAAAAGCTTGGCGGCTAAACCCCCTGGCCCTGCAACAAAGCCTCCCATACCCAAAACACAGTCAGGCTTAAATCGTCGTATCAACTTAACTGACTGCAATAACGATTTGAATAAACGCCAAGGCGCTAGCAACAAAGGCACCTTACCCTTACCTCTCAAGCCTACGACATCAATACAGTTTAATACTAATCCTGCTTCAAGAACCAAGCGCGCCTCTATGCCTTTACCAGTGCCTAACCACTCTACTTCCCATCCATGGCTAAGTAGCACTTCAGCTGTCGCTAGTGCTGGATAAACATGCCCTCCTGTGCCGGCTGCCATGATCAATATGCGTTTTTCCTTCGCTTGAAGATGAGCACTAGTCATTCAATTGGCCCCCATTACTGTTGGTATCGCCAAACCACTGATCAACATCATCAAGTCCCGAACTCACTCGCGCTGTTTGATGCGCTTGTCTATCCAGCAAACTTTCCAATGGTTTAAGAGTAGGAGATGCATCCACAGCCACGTCACTTGATGGCCCTTTATACACTGCACTATTTTCCAAAGAGATACGCAATAAAATACCCAAACTTCCAGCACAAGCTAACATGCTGCTACCTCCGTAACTCACAAAGGGCAAAGTTAGCCCTTTGGTTGGTAACAGCCCTAAGTTAACTCCAATATTTATCATTGCTTGAGTGGCTATCAGTAATATCAAACCATACGCTAGGTAGGCTGAAAAATGGCGCCCTAAGCGCTCAGCTTGTTGACCCACACGCAATCCACGCACTATGAGCACACCATACAAGGCCACCACGATCAAAGCGCCAAACGCTCCCCACTCTTCTGCTAACACTGAATAAACAAAGTCCGTATGGGCTTCAGGTAAGTAAAATAGTTTTTGCATGCTTTGGCCCAAACCTTCACCGAACCAGCCCCCGCGACCAAACGCAATTTGCGCTTGAGTTAATTGATACCCACTACCAAAAGGGTCACCCCATGGGTCTAGATAAGTCATGAGTCGCTTAACTCGATACTCGGCTGCAAAAATAGTCATGGCACCCAATGCTCCAGCCGCGACAAGCACTATAGAAATATGCCGTTTACGCATGCCTCCTAAAAAAAACATGCCCAGCACAGCGCACATCATAACCACTACCGCACCGAAATCTGGCTCTAGTAAAAACAATACAATGAATGTTCCTAACACCACTAAAGATTTTGAAAACCCAGAAAAATTATTTCTAATTTCTTCTTGCTGACGGACCAAATATCCTGCCATAAAGGCCACAACAGCTATTTTTGCGAATTCTGACGGTTGCAAACTTAGGGGTCCTACGGGAATCCATCGAGTACTTCCATTCACACTTTTCCCTAGCCCTGGAATCAGCACAGCAACCAATAACAGCACCCCTAATAACAACAAATATGGACTTTGCTTTTGCCATACATGGACTGGCGTCATGAAACACACCATGAGGCTGATGCTACCTAAAACCATAAACAAAAGTTGACGCTTACTTTGATAAAAGGGATCGTTAAACTTTATGGCGACCACGTCCATAGATGCAGAGGTGATCATCACATAACCAATAAGGGCCAAAGCTAAGGCTGGTAAAAACAAAGCTAGGTCTAACCTTTGACCTAAAACAAGGCGCCATTGTTCAGAAACTAAGATCATACTAGTTCCCTCACCAATTGTGAGAAGTGGTCACCCCTTGCTTCAAACCCAACATAGTCATCAAAGCTTGCACACGCTGGAGATAGCAATACTAAGTCACCACTAATCGCTTGCTTATGAGCCATGCCCACGGCTGTTTGCATGTTTTTTGCATAGACCCATATAGTGTCATCAGCCAAAGCCTGAGCCATCTCTTGTGCGTCTTCACCTATTAATAAAGTTTGCTTGCCAAAACGTGAGAGGGGACCCACTAAATCTGAAAAGTCGGCGCCTTTACTTAACCCACCTGCGATCAATATGATTTTTCCAGTTAATTCAGGCCCTAATCCTTCTAGTGCAGCTACAGTTGCACCGACGTTTGTACCTTTGGAGTCGTTGATATAAGTAACACCACCTATATTAGCGACGTATTCACACCGGTGAGGCAATCCTTTAAAGGAAGAGAGTGCGGTGATCATTGCTTCCATTGGCAAGCCAACCTCTTCTCCGAGTGCCAAGGAGGCAAGAGCATTAGCCACGTTATGACGCCCCGTTAAGGACATTTCATTCACCTTCATAATGAGCTGCATCCCTTTAGCTAACCATTGGTCGCCATTGCTTATAACCACTCCGAATTGGCCGACATCAGGGTCACTCAAGCTAAACCGCGTTTGTTTTACGGTATCTGGTAACAGAGGATTAGTAAGGGCATCATTTCCATTAACTACAGCAGCTTTGCACGCCTGAAAAACTCGATGCTTTGCTTGATGGTAAGCCATAAGATTGTCATAACGGTCCATATGATCTGGGCTCACGTTAAGCACACATGCAACGGTTGCACCTAAACCCGTTGTAGATTCTAATTGAAAGCTTGATAGCTCCATGACATATAGGTCAACATTATTAGCCAATAAAGATACTGAAGGCTTGCCGAGGTTGCCCCCTACTGCAACATTTAGGCCCGCCACCTTGGCCATTTCGCCTACTAAACTTGTCACTGTGCTTTTAGCGTTTGATCCAGTAATCGCCACAATAGGCACGCCAGCAGCGCGAGCAGACTGGGCAAAGACGTCCACATCACTGCGAATCGGAACCCCTTCCTTAGCTGCCTCAATTAAAACTGGCTCCTGTAAAGAAACTCCTGGACTCAGGATAATTTGACTGGCGTGAAGGCATAAATCACGGGGGAAATCGCCTAAATGTATAGGCGTTTCTGGCTGCTCTGTTTTTAGTTGCTGTAAAAATGGGGGGCATTGCCTAGAGTCAGCCACGTGAAACCGCTCACCTTGACTGGCCAAATACTGAGCACAAGCTAGCCCAGTTTTTCCTAAACCGATAATAAGGCTATAACGATCACTCACTATCAATGACATTATTAATTAGACCTCTTTAGCGTTAAACATAAACATTGGACATAACTTATCGTAATTTCAAGGTTGCCAAACCGATCAGCACTAAGATGACCGTAATAATCCAAAACCGCACAATAATGCGCGGTTCGGGCCACCCTTTAAGCTCAAAATGATGATGTATAGGGGCCATCCTGAAAATGCGTTTTCCAGTTAATTTAAAAGAAGCGACTTGTAAAATAACCGAAACAGTTTCCATTACAAACACACCACCCATAATCAACAGCACTAATTCTTGTCGGACTATGACAGCCACAACGCCCAGAGCAGCACCTAAAGATAAGGCGCCAACATCACCCATAAATACTTGGGCAGGGTAGGTGTTAAACCAAAGGAACCCCATACCCGCACCGACGATTGCAGCACAGAAAACAACCAGTTCTCCAGCTCCGCGTATATAGGGTATATTAAGATATTCAGCAAAGACTGAGTGGCCAGTTAAATAGGCAAATACTGCCAACGCGCCTGCAATTAATACAGTAGGCAATATGGCAAGCCCATCTAATCCGTCTGTTAGATTGACTGCATTTGACGTCCCAACAATGACAAAGTACGTCAGCAAAATGTAAAACACGCCTAAGTTAATGCCTATAGTTTTGAAAAAAGGCACAATAAGCTCCAGTTCTTGAGGAGTTTGAGCGTTGTAGTATAAAAACAAAGCAGCTCCTAAACCTCCTACTGATTGCCAAAAATACTTCCAGCGCGCGATGAGTCCACGGGAGTTTTTCTCTACCACCTTACGATAATCGTCCACCCAACCCACAGCACCAAAAACGGCGGTGACCGCAATAGTGACCCATATATAGCGATTGGTTAAATCACCCCATAACAAGGCACTAATCAGAATGGCCAATAATATGAGGGCCCCTCCCATAGTTGGGGTCCCTTCCTTAACCAAGTGGGTTTGTGGACCATCTTGACGAATAGACTGACCAATCTGTTTAGACTTTAGGTGCTCAATCATATACGGACCAATAGCCATGGCAATAAATAAGGCTGTAAGCACCCCCATAATGCCGCGCATAGTCAGGTATTGAAAAACGCTAAAGGCGCTATAATACTGGGATAAGTACTCTGCCAACCATAACAACATGGGCTAATTTCCACTGTTAATTAATATGTCTACAACCTGCTCCATTTGGCTGGACCTAGACCCTTTAACCAAACAACTCATGTCACTTTTAGGTATCTGCATAAAGCAGTTGGATAGCTGAGTTTTGTCCACGCATGCCTTTCCATACTGACCACCTTGCTGAAGGTAACTATCCACAGCCGCTTCAGCAAGTGGTCCAAATCCATAAAACTGCTCTATCCCTGCTGCTGCAACTTCAGCGCCAATGCGCTGATGGATTTCTAGCTCCTCATGGCCTAATTCAGCCAAGTCACCCAATACAAAACAGCGTTTACCGGGGCATTGTTGAAGAACATCAATTGCTGCTTTTACTGAGCCAGGATTGGCATTATAGGTATCGTCAATGACGCAACAGTTGTTTCTCAATGCATGGCTTACAAGACGACCTTGATATGGCCTAACCAGGCCTAAGCCTTTGACAATTTGATCTAGAGAAAGGCCTAAAGCTAAGGCAGCAGCAGCAGATGCCAAGGCATTAGCAACGTTATGCCCACCTAAAAGCTGCAAATGCACCTGCCGTTTTAGCTCGCCTAAGTGCAACATAAAACAACTTCCTGTTGATGTTCGCTCGATTTGACTGGCATAAACACTAGCATTTTCATTGTTCAAGCTAAAAGTCCAAACACGCCTTGATTTAGCCAGTGCTTGCCATACGTGAACATTTGGATCATCTAAATTCAGCACCACTTGCCCTTGCTCACAAAGCCCAGCTATTATTTCACCTTTGGCTTTAATCACTCCATCTAAGCCACCAAAACCAGATAAATGAGCTTCGTGCGCATTATTTAAAATAGCTACATCTGCCCTCACTATCCGGCTGGTGTAGGCTATTTCACCGATATGATTTGCACCAAGTTCCAACACTTTGTAATCACTATTCTCATGCATGCCCCAAAGAGTCTGAGGTACACCGATGTCATTATTGAAATTACCGTGGGTTGCTTCGACTTGACCCGCTTGAAATAGAACTTTTTGTAACATTTCTTTAACAGTCGTTTTACCACTACTACCTGTTACCGCAACAAATTGGCCACCTAAGCTTCGACGCTTCAGTGACGCTAATTGCCCTAATGCTATTCGAGTATCTGGCACCACTAAGAGGGGTAATTCTGTGTCTATTTCTGTACTCACTAAAGCAGCACACGCTCCCTTGCTCTGGGCTTGAGCAATAAATTCATGACCATCAAAATTGGGTCCAACTAAAGCTACAAATAGATTTCCGGGGACCAATGTACGAGTATCTGTGGACAGGTCACTAAAGGCAGCTTCCCCAATGGCATGGCTACCAGGTATTGCTTTAGACATGTCTGCTAAACTAAACGACTTCATTACTCCAACCCTCCTGCAAGCACACTTAAAACCTGTTCATGGTCACTAAAATGGTGCTTTTGGCCTTGTATATCTTGATAGGCTTCATGACCCTTACCCGCAATAAGCACTATATCTTCAGGTTTGGCACACTTCATAGTTGAGGTGATTGCTACGCTTCGGTCCCCTTCAACCACCACTTTTTTTGGGGCCTTAAATCCCGATATAATGTCTGAAAAAATTTTTTCAATCGATTCTGTTCGTGAATTGTCATTTGTAACGACCACATGATCAGCCCATAACTCTGCAATGCTTGCCATTTTTGCTCGCTTACCTGCGTCACGGTCTCCACCACAACCAAAAATCAACCATAACTGGCCAGAGCCCAAGTGCTCTCTGGCTGCTATTAAGGCTTGCATTAGGGCATCAGGAGTATGGGCATAATCAATAATCGCTTGTGGGTTTTCACTTGACTCGCGCCCTGCACCGATTAGCTGCATCCTGCCACATACTGTAGTCAGTTTATTGATGGCACGCATCGCTGATGCTAGATCGATTTCATTTAATAAAAGCACCGCTAAAGTAGCTAGCAAATTACTCAAATTAAAACGACCCATAAGGCCTACCTGTAGCTGAACTTGACCAACGGGTGTGACAACCTCAGCTTCAATTCCATGGGCGTGCTGAGCAACCCAACACACACCAATATCTACATTTTTTTGTTCTGAAATCAATGAACTATAGGTATAGATTTTTACACAAGATTTCATTAAGTTGAGTAAGCCCTTGCCGAATTCATCATCAAAATTTATTACGGCGCACCGTAAATCAGGCCTTTTAAATAACTGCGCCTTAACTTCCCCATAGGCTTGCATATTGACGTGATAGTCAAGGTGATCTTGGGTGAGGTTTGTAAAGACAGCAGTATCAAATTTACAACCATTAAGGCGCCCTTGGTCCAAGCCGTGAGATGATACTTCAATGGCACATTTCTTAGCCCCTGCTAGAATCATTGCACCTAATTGATTCTGCACTGTGACTTCATGTGGTGTGGTGTTTGGTCCTTGTTCTAACGCATGCAAAAACCCATAACCCAAAGTTCCTATCACACCACAAGGGAGACCAAGATCAGTAAAACATTGAGCAATAAAATGACTACAGCTGGTTTTGCCATTAGTTCCAGTTATTCCGATAAGAGACATTTTCTTACTGGGTAAATTATTGATACTTGCAGCGATGGTTCCCTGTATTTCTGCAAGATTGGGAATCCCAATAATGGGAACAGTGAGGTTAGACGAGTCTAATGTTAATGCTTGTTGTGCATCAATAACTACCGCTACAGCTCCACTTGCCTGCGCTTGCTCGATATAGCTGCGCTGCTGTTTTGGCTCCCCTAAACAGGCCACAAACAAGTCTCCTTGCTTTACCTGCCGGCTATCTGATGACACCCCATACACACAAACATTTGCCCATTGTTGGGCCTGCTCTGGCAAAAGCATCAGTTCATGTAAGCGCTTGGTATCCACATCCAACCTCACTGTTAACCTTGTAATGGCAGCAAATTATCTGGTGCCACATTTAAAAGTCGTAAACTCTCAGTCATAATCCGAGAAAATACGGGAGCGGCCACTTCACCGCCATAATATTGTTCACCCTTAGGGTCATCAATAATTACTACACACACTAAGCGTGGTTTAGACGCAGGTGCCATGCCCGCAAACACCGCAGCATAAACATCATCATCATAACCACCGTCTTTGGAAGGCTTGTGCACTGTGCCCGTTTTTCCAGCAACCCTGTAGGACGGCACTCTTGCGCGAGTGCCTGTGCCTCCTTTTTGAGTGACCGTTTCAAGCATTGCAATAACCTGCTTAGCGACATGTTCAGGCATTACCCGTTCAGCTTCTGGCGTTTGCTCTTGCTTTAAAATGGACACAGGTCGCTTGAGCCCATAACTTGCAAATACACTATAGGCTTGGGCTAACTGCACCGGTGTAACTGCAATGCCATACCCATAAGACATAGTAGCTAAATTAATTGGATTCCATTTTTGATAACTAGGCAAAATACCTGAACTCTCGCCAGGAAAACCACTTGTGGTGGCTTGGCCCAAACCAAAACTGTAAAAAGTTTCTCTGATACTGTTTTCTGGCAGCGATAAGGCCAGCTTGGTGACACCTACGTTACTTGATTTGGTGATAATTCCAGTGATATCCAACACACCATAATTACGATGATCTCGAATGGTCTTGCGCTTAACCTTTATGAAACCTGGACTAGTATCCACCTTACTATCAGGATCGTATTGCCCACTCATCAAAGCAGCAGCAATGGTCAGTGGCTTCATTGTTGAGCCCGGCTCCAATACATCAGTTAGTGCACGATTACGCAAACTGTCTATACTCATTACTGCACGATTATTAGGATTGTAGGCTGGCTGATTCACCATCGCTAAAATCTCCCCCGTTTGGACATCAAGAACAACAGCAGAACCTGAGGAAGCTTGGTGCTGCTGCACTGCGGCTTTTAACTCCCTGTAAGCCACATATTGCATCCTTAAATCGATACTTAAATTTAAATCTTTACCTGGCTGGGCGTTTGACAATAGCTGAAGGTCTTTAACTGTTCGTCCAGTACGATCCTTTTGTACTACTTTTTTACCCGAGGTGCCCTGCAACCAAGACTCATAGGCAAGTTCCATGCCTTCTTGGCCTTGATCATCAATGTTGTTAAAGCCAACTATGTGGGTAGCGACTTCTGCTGCGGGGTAATAACGGTGAAATTCCTCAGTACCATGGACACCTTGCCACTTATTAGCCAACACAGCTTTGGCTTCACTTGGATTGACATGTCGTTTTAGGTACATAAACTCTTTGTTTTTTAAACGAACCACCCGCTCTATAAACTCAACCTGAGGTAAGCCTAGGCTTTGGGCAATCAACTTTGCATGTTCTAAGTCTTCACCTAACACTTGCGGATTAGCCCACAAACTGATTACGGGGGCACTAACGGCCAAAGGCTCACCCCGGCGATCAAGTATCATGCCTCGGTGAGCAGGAATTGATACTTCGCGCACCATACGAGCATCACCTTGGCGCATTAAAAAGGAACGCTCTGTCACATTAAGATGAACTAAACGCCAAGCCACAACTGAAGCAGCAACTAACAATATGAACCATACCCAGCGCATACGCCATGGGTATTCCATTGCATTCATGGCTGGCGCACCAAAACAATATTCTTTGCTAACGGCACACCCATATTTAGCTGTTCGGTTACCAACGATTCAACACGACTATGAGAGGCCCATGCGCTTTGTTCCAACAATAGCTGACCCCACTCAACTTGCATTAAGTTTCGGTCTCTTTCTAGTTGATGAAGATAATTAATATGCCCCCTAGCTTCAAAAGAGCTATAGATAACTAACTGAGCACTAACAACTAACAATAACAGTAGCAAAAACCCCAACAGCATGGCGTAACGCTCAGCTTTTAAGCTTGCACGTTTCAGCCATATATTGAGGTTTTCGCTCATTTGTTTCATACAATTTTTTCTGCAACGCGCATTACTGCACTTCGAGACCGGGGGTTAACATCAACTTCGGCTGATGTTGGCTTTTTAGCTTTAGTCAATAAGGATAAGCGCCTTCTAAGCTGATCTTGGGTGACTGGTAACCCCCGAGGTATGTGGGAATCCCCCTTAGCGTGTTCACGCATAAAGCGCTTGACGATGCGATCTTCCAAAGAGTGAAAACTAATCACTACTAATCGACCACCAGGTGCTAAGGCTTCAAGCGCAGCATTTAAACCCGTTTCTAAGTCTTTTAATTCCTGATTGATGTGTATGCGAATACCTTGGAATGCTCGAGTTGCTGGATTTTTACCTTTTTCCCACTTAGGATTGGCCAAGGCAATAATGTTAGCTAGCTGTTTGGTGGTTGTAATGGGCTGCTCTTTACGATATTCCACTAGAGCTCGCGCCATTCTCCTTGAAAACCTTTCTTCACCATAGTGATACAGCACATCAGCTATTTCTTCCGCACTAGCACGCGCCAACCATTGAGCGGCAGACTCACCTTCATCAGGATTCATACGCATATCTAATGGCCCATCGTGCTGAAAACTGAAGCCCCTAGTGGCATCGTCGATCTGAGGAGATGAAACACCCAAATCTAATAAGATGCCATGTACTTGCCCAAAACAGTCGTTGTTGTGAGCCACTTTATCCATATTAGCAAATGAGGTTTGTTCTATAGATAGACGTGCGTCTTCAGCGATCATTGCCTGAGCCTGAGCAATCGCAAGTGGATCTTTATCAAAGGCTAGAAGTCTTCCGTTGGGGTTAAGGTGCTTTAAGATGAGCCCACTGTGGCCGCCACGGCCAAACGTTCCATCCATATACATGCCAGCCGCATCATGTACCAAAAGCTCTACAGCTTCATCAAGTAAGACCGATTTGTGGTTAAATTCTTGGGTCATTTCAGTTCCATTAAGAAGGCCAGCTATTAACTAACTACAAAGACAATTGGTGTAAGAGTTCTGGCAACTCTTGGTTGTCACTGTTGGCCTGTAAATACGTTTCTCGGCGCGCACTCCATAAGGGTTCGCTCCACAATTCAATTTTTTTACCTTGCCCTAACAGGATAACTTTTTTGTCCAGTTGAGCATATTCTCTAAGTACTGCTGGTAACAAAATGCGTCCGTTGCTATCCAGCTCAAGGTCTGTAGCATGGCCAATCAATAAGCGTTGAATACGCCTGGCAGCTGGATTGAAGCTTGGTAACTGCTCTAGTTTGTGCTGAATAAGGTCCCATTCAACTAATGGGTAAATGAGCAAGCACAGCTCTTCAGTATCAATGGTAATTACAAGCTGAGGATTGATGCTGGGAGCTTTTTTATCAATAAAAAGGTCACGAAAGCGCACAGGCATTGCCATGCGTCCTTTTGCATCTATGTTGATAGTTGCGGCACCACGAAACATCATTATTCACTCAATATTCATTACGTTTAGGGGAAAAATACCACTTTTACCCACTTCTACCCACATTACAAGTGTAGGTAGATCATAGTTATATTGCAAGTGAAAAAATAAAGTTACTTTAATGGACTGATTCAGAAACAGAAGAGGCCTTACAATAGGTCTCTTAATACCTGGCTAGGTACTCGTATATGCTTTGACATCAGCTCTTTTGCAAGCCTAATGTCACGCGCCAAAACGGCAGCGACCAATTGTTCATGTTCCATTTGATTCACACCAAACGCCCCATTGCCAGCATTATGTTGCAACCAAAGATTTCGATAGCGAGATGCCTTTTCATAAAGATCCAAACGCACCCTAAGTAACTCTTGAGAACCACACCCCTTGGCTATGGAATAATGGAACTGCTGATGCAACTCTTCCCAAGCTTGAAGGTCGCCATCAGCTTTCAACAGATCGGCGTTGGACTGGAGCTGATAAGCAGCTGCAACAATACCCGCCTCCCAAGCTCCATCACCACGCTCAATCGCCTGCGCCACACACAAAGATTCAATTTGAGCTCTAGTGTCATAAATATCAATCAACTCACTTTGGGTGACAGGACAGACTCGATAGCCTCGCTGGTCTTGTACCTGCACCAATTGCATTACCACAAGCTGCGATAATGCTTCACGCAAAGGGCTAACACCAACGTTATATCGCTCCTTCAAAGCGCTCATTTTGAGCTTGTGCCCGGCAGCAAAAAAACCCTTCAAAATATCTTGTTTCAAGTGATACAGCACTTTGGCAGCTGAATTTTCTTTTGACATGAGACAATTTTAACCCTCTAACATTAACATCGACATTTTAATACCTAAACGCTAGTAATATCAATCTAACCCCAACAGATGCCCTTCATCTTTTAACCACTGCCTTGCATCTCGATAGGCAGGTAATACTCGTTCCACTTGCTCCCAAAATTCCGGACCATGGTGCATATATAGTAAATGGCACAATTCATGGACCACAACACTATCCAGCACAGGTGCAGGAGCCATCATTAGCTTCCAATTAAATTGCACTACGCCAGCGCTGGTGCAGCTACCCCATCTGGCTGAGTAGGTTTTAATTTCAATTGCCTTTGGCCAAGCACCCACTATGGGCGCAAAGTAGTTAATTCGCTGCTCCATATACTGCTGAGCTTGCAGCTTGTACCAGCGCACAAGTGCATTACGCACCCAGTCTGAATTAGCTGCAGGAACGCTCACTTCAATTTCGTGAGCGCCCGTAAGTTTAGTGTAAAAGCGACCTTCACATACGCGGAGCAATAATTCACTATCCAAATAAGTCAGTCGCTCACCACTGACATAGCAGCGCTTAGTGGCCGCCACATGATATTCTTCAGAGGCGAGCAGGTTATGGGCCTTAAGTTTACTTAATATAAGTTGACGCTTGGATTCCAATATTTCACGAAGCTCAAGAACTGGAATGTGCTTAGGGACCAGGACAACTAATTGACCCAGTGTTATTCTAAATCCTATGCTGCCCCTGCGCCGGGTACGCTTGATAATGGCCACAAAACCATTCATATCTAGGGATTCTGAATATCTGGAAGTCATTGGAATTAAGAATATCCTAAATGAACAATAGAGAGGTCATTACTCTCTAGCTTTTGCCATAAAAGGTCTTTTAACTGCGGCGGATATACCTCAACCTTAGTCAGTTCTTGCTGGGTCATCCATCGGACTTGTGTAATAGACCTTATCTCACCTTCCAAAGCTTCCAAGTTCTTTAACGAAACCTCTCCTTGCCAATGGTCCACCATATAAAATTGCTCAACATGATAAATATTTCTAGCAGACTCACAAAACTCACGTAAAAAAAGCACCTCACCAATGACTGCATAGAGGCCTGTTTCTTCCCACACCTCACGTTTAACAGTATTGACAGTGTTGCCGTCCTTAGCCTCAAAACCTCCTCCTGGCGGCACCCAGTAAGACTGTCCGCCATCATTCTCATTGACCATTAATATTCGTCCTTGATCGATCAACAGTCCAGCTGCTCTAATACGATGCCTCATGAAACCCCCTAACTTTACACTGCAGAACACCACTTAAGTGAGCGTAAATTATTAGCTTTAAATATTGGGCAAGTATAAGCAGGCAGGGTTCATTTACAACCCAATTTTATTCTCAATGCCAACCATTGTTAGAAATGGGTTTTGAAAATAGTTGGACACTGTATGGAAAATCTAGATTTGTGTGACTAACGACCACCAAAGAAAAGTGGATTGGCTTGTGAGGAAGGGGATGCTTAGGCGGTTAGAGAATATGGTTATATTATTAGGCTAGTCAACGCAGATAAAAAGTGAGAAAGTCCGCCACATAAGCCGGGTTCTGTCGTGGACAGTCATTCATCTAGGGCCTGCGTCGCCACAGACCTCTTGCGACCTACCCGAACCCAGTGCGGGCAGCACCTAGTGGGTTCCTATTTGGTCTTGCTCCAAGTGGGGTTTACCATGCCGTAGCGTGTTACCACGTACGCGGTGCGCTCTTACCGCACCCTTTCACCCTTACCGCCCGATAAATCGGGGTTGGCGGTTTACTCTCTGCTGCACTGGCCGTCGGCTCACGCCGCCCAGGCGTTACCTGGCACTTTGCCCTATGGAGCCCGGACTTTCCTCCCCTACTAAAACACCTAAATGTAAAGTAGCAGCGACTGTCTGGCGAACTTTCTCGCGGGCAGGATACCGACTTTAAGTAGCGCTGGCAAGACTAAATAGGGGCTAAATACTGACTAAAGAAAACTTACTTACCTTGCAACTCTAAAGCCCGATCATATAGCGCTTTTTTCTTGTGGCCAGTAATTGACGCCGTAATTGCCGCCGCCTTTTTGATCGGTAACTCTGCCAACAATAACGTTAGCATCCGCTCTTCTTTTGGTCCAATTGCTTGCAGCTTTTCTGGTTCAGCACCCTCTATCAGGACAACAAACTCGCCTTTTTGCTGGTTAAGATCTGCAGCCAACCAGGCTTGGACATCTGCAGCAGGCGCGCCATAAACTGTTTCGAAGGTTTTGGTCAGCTCTCTAGCGAGCACCAGCTGCCTCTCTGGGCCCATTACAGACACCATGTCGCTGACCATCGCTACAATTCGATGAGGTGACTCATAGAACACTTGGGTATGTGTCACTTTAGCTAATTGCTGCAGACGCTGTATACGAGAACTACTTTTTGCTGGCAAAAAACCATAAAAACTAAAACGGTCAGTGGCTAAACCAGACACACTAAGGCCTGCAATCAGCGCACAAGCGCCCACTATAGGAACTACCCTATAACCAGCTTCTCGTACTGCACTTACTAGGTGATAACCTGGATCAGAGATAAGGGGCGTACCCGCATCCGAGATCAAGGCAATGGATTGACCTTGCGCTAATTTCTGCACCAACAGCTGAGCACGGGCGCGCTCGTTGTGATCATGGACAGCCAACATGGGTGTGGCGATAGCAAAATGCTGCATTAGGCGGCCACTATGACGCGTATCTTCAGCAGCGATAAGGTCGACCTTCTTCAAGGTTTCTACCGCCCGCGGGCTTAGGTCATCTAAATTACCAATAGGAGTAGATACCACGTAAAGAGCTGCTGTTGTCATACCTTTGGGCCTTTTGGACTTGTTTGACCGAGCTTTTATGCTAGGCTTACTAAAATCAGACCCTTTGAATGGTCTAAGTGAAGCGTATTGTAACCTAAACCACCTAAACCATACTCACTAAGAATGCTCTATGACCCTAATCAGACGCCATTGTTTTCGTTTCCTTAGCATTTTTTGTGGGTTGATTTTTATAAGCGCCTGTCAGCAGCAAAATATACGCCCAACCCCTACCACCACAAAACCCACTTTGACTGATGTTCTTATTATAAAAATAGACCTTACGCAGAAAAAAAAGCCAACTACACCTACCTCCAATCCTGCTCCTGCTCTGGTTCCAATGCCTAAAGTTGCCTCTGAACCTGTATCTGAACCGCTATCTGAACCGCTATCTGAACCTGTATCTGAACCTCTATCTGAACTTAGCCCACGTGTTAAAATAAAAGTGCTGAACTCACAGAGATCTATTAGCACATTGGCAGCCCCTACGCCTAATATTAAAACAGCAATACTTGATAAGCACATCACAAAACTAACACCAAAATCAAAAAAACCACCTCAATTAAAAAACAACTCTACTATTACTGCAGCTAAGGAAATCACAAAAAAAGGCGTTTCCATCAGTACAACCAAATACAAAAAAGATCAGAGGGCACAACCCAGGCCAAGCGTGCCCATGAGAGACCTTCAATGGAGTACTGATCACTTAGCGGACATCTATTTAAACCCACCCAAACGTATCGCCTTGGCTATGCCATTGCATGGAAAAGACGGTAAAGTGGGCCAAGCTGTGGTTGATGGATTTATGGCTGCTCATTTTGAAGCACAGGCGCAGTTAAAACAGGTGCCATATATTAAAATGTATGACACTGGTACTTTAAAAAGCCTAGACGCACTTTACCTAAAAGCTTCAGCCGACAAAATTGACATTATTATCGGACCACTCGAAAAAGACAGAGTTATTGAGCTTAGTCGCAAAGAAATGCTGCCTATCCCAACACTGGCTCTGAATTACACCCCTCTGGATGGCTTACAAAGCACTACCACTAACTTAGTTCAATTTGGCTTAGCTGTGGAGGATGAAGCCACTCAAATTGCACAACGAAGCTTAGCAGACGGTCACAAACGCATTATCATTTTACACCAAGACCAACCTTGGGCTATTCGCGCCGCAGAGCACTTTACCCGCTCCTGGGTTGAATTGGGTGGTCAAGTGGCGGATCAAGTAAGTTTTTCAGGTGCAGGAGACCACTCTAAGGTCATCACTGAAGCATTGCTTATTACACAAAGCAATGAACGGGCAAATACCCTAAGGACACATTTGTCTGGCACGGGCAATACCATTAAATCCGAGCCACGAAGGCGCCAAGATGTTGATGCAATTGTGCTATTTTCATTACCCACAGATGGCCGACAAATTATTCCAACTTTAGCTTTTCACTATGCTGCTAACCTGCCAGTTTATGCTAGTCATCATATCTACCAGGGGCCCACTGACACCAGCCGCGACAGAGATTTAGAAAAAGTTATGTTCACCGACTTACCCTGGCTAATTGAACCACCTGTAATGCAGACAAAAATCAGTCAAACGTGGCTTGAAAGAGAAAGGTACACTCGCCTATTTGCTATGGGTGTCGACGCTTTTCAGCTGTTCTTTGAGCTTCAAGAAATGTATGCGGATAGTAGCAAGCGCCTAAATGGCGCTACAGGAGTATTGCGTATGAACAGACAAGGAAGGATTATCACACAACGCTCCTGGGGGAAGTTCAAATCTGGCGATGTCGTTTCGGATTCAAACCTATGACTTTGACGACTACTCAAGTAGGATCATGGGCTGAAGATATTGCTTTTAACTACCTGATTAAACACGGTTGGCAATTGGTCGAGCGTAACTTTTTTTGCAAAGGTGGTGAGCTGGACATTATTATTCGCAAAGGCTGCGTGTTGGCATTTGTTGAAGTCAAGTACCGTAAAAGTCATGCTATGGGAGGCGCTGTTGCCAGCCTCACCCCTAAAAAACAAAGACGCCTTATCCATAGTGCTAAAGTATTTCTTCAACGTTACCCGCTATTGCGTCACTTAGATTGCCGCTTTGATCTCATTGCTATCAGTGGTACTGATAGCCCCCATAGCCAAGTTCAGATACAATGGCTGGAAAACGCATTCATCACTTCAGGCTAAGGCTAGAGCTCATTAATGGAACTGCAAGAAAGGGTTATTAATCAATTTCATGAGCACATGGGTTGCGCTGCATACAGTGCAGAGCATCTGCCTCAAGATATCGCTATAGCTGCTCAAATGCTGCACCAATGCTTTATCCAAGAAGGGAAAGTTTTAATTTGTGGAAATGGTGCTAATGCTGCTAATGGGCACCACTTTTGTGCCGCTTTGTTAAGCCGCTTCAAACAAGAACGACCTAGCTTACCGGCTTTTAATTTGGCTGCAGATAGCACCACAATGAGTGCCGTTATTCGTGATTCTAGTTTTCAAGATGTGTTTGCCAAGCAAATAACAGCACTAGGACAGCAGGGTGACATTGTTATTGTGATGTCTGAACAAGGCAATTGTGGGAATTTAATTCAGGCGATTCAAGCAGCACATAATCGCAATTTACAAGTCATTTCCATTACTGGGCAAAGCGGTGGTGACATGGCTACAGTTCTGGATCCAGACGATGTGGCAATCCGAATTCCTAGTGACAACAACGTCAACATATTGCAACTGCAGTTGGTAACCATTCACTGCCTTTGTGATTTAATCGATTTTCAATTATTTGGGAGTAATGAATAAATGCTAAAACAAGGCATTCAACTAATCACCCTCGCAAGCTGGATAGCCGTTGTGAGTGCTTGCACACCTATACTTAATAGTCAGCCAATCACTGATGACAAAGGCTCTCGCTCCTTAGGCACTTTGTACAACGATCAACTTATCGAGACTTCTGCAATTGATGGGATTTTGCGGGCATCGCCGTTACTTGAATCAGCCAATGTGAGTGCTATCAGTGTTAATGGTATCGTGTTACTCATCGGCCAAGTGCCAAGCGAGGATATTAAAATTATTGCAGGCAGTATTACGCGTGACCTCAGTAACGTTCGTAAAGTACACAACGAATTGTTAGTGAGTGGCCCAGCGTCATATATTGTCAGGTCTAATGACGCGCTGATTACCACTAAGGTAAAGGCACGTATGCTAGCTGAAACAGCTTTTCCTGCTAGTAGAATAAAAGTAGTAACTGAGAATGGCGTAGTCTATTTAATGGGATTAGTTACGCATTCGGAGGCAAACTGGGCGGTGGGCATTACTTCTAATGCTAGCGGCATTCAGCGCATCGTTAAAGTGTTTGAATACATCGATTAAGCTTAAATCATATTACTAGACAATAAAAAGGGCCAATTGGCCCTTTTTATTGTCTAGTAATAGCCTAACTATTACTTCACTACCTTAAGTTTAGGCCTTTTAGTGCGACTGCTAATAGACGACACTGTACCAGACACTTTAGGCTTATCACCGGAAGTCATAGGTGGAGGACGTGGATCATCTGGCCCGGGTATGCCTGGCTCAAAGCCAAAACCCATACCTTCGCCAGTTTCTTTAGCGTAAACCGCCATTACCGCTAGTATAGGCACATAGACGTGCATAGGCACACCGCCAAATCGAGCATTAAACTCTACTGCGTCATCCCCAAGGTTTAACCCTTGCACGGCACTAGGTGATATATTCAGCACTATTTGGCCATCACTAATAAAGTGCTCAGGCACCATCACATCATCTATCGTTGCATCAACAACCATATGAGGGGTGGAGTCATTATCCAGTATCCACTCATGAAGAGCTCGCAATAAGTAAGAACGGCTTGGAGTCATCATTTTAATGATCTCAATTAAAGCCGGATTTCGTGCTCAAGTTCTGACAAACTTTCCTGAAATCCTTCTCGAGCAAAGATGCGCTCCATATATTCAAGCATGGGAGCAGCTTGTAACTCTGGAAGGTCGATACCCAACTGCGGCAAACGCCACAAAATAGGTGCAATGCAACAATCTACTAAAGTAAATTCTTCACTCATGAAGAAATCTTTTTCAGTAAAAATTGGAGCAGTAGATATAAGACTTTCACGAAGCTCTTTTTGCGCGTCCACAATGACTGACTCATCATCAGAAGTCATGATTACGTCTGCAAGACGACACCAATCACGCTCAATACGATAAATGTACAAACGACTTTCCGCACGAGCAACAGGATAAACTGGCAACAAAGGCGGATGCGGAAAACGCTCATCCAAATATTCCATCATTACATTTGCTTCGTAAAGTACCAAGTCACGATCTACCAGTGTAGGTAAACTGTTGTATGGGTTCAGATCAGCCAGATCTTCTGGTTTATGCTCGGCATCCACATCAATAATGTCAACGGTAACACCTTTTTCTGCAAGAACAATACGGACACGGTGGCTGTAATGATTTGAACCATCAGAAAAAAAAGTCATGGAGGAGCGTTTTGCGACTACACCCATTTAGGTATACCTCAGTAATAAACGATAGCGCTAAGCGCCAAAAACGAATGCGCGACCTGCTGCACCCATCTTCGATAGATAACAGCGGCCGCGCTAAAATAGAATTCTAGGAGGCAGTATACCTCAAAGTCGGGTGCTAATGGATATCGCGCCAGAATTCCTTTTTCAAGAAATAAAACAATGCTGTCATCATTAGGCAAAACAGGATAGCCCATAGGCCAATCCGCTGACTATCTGTTTTATATGGCTTAGCCATATAGGCCATAAAATTGGTTAAGTCATATATTGTCGCATCAAATTCTGCCGGCGTCATACTGCCAGAACCTTCTTCAACGGTAAGTATATCGCAACTTTCGTGCGTGATTGCCTTGCCTGTTGTGCTATCAACTACAGGGTTGCCATGTGCGTCATATTTACTAACATCACCGCAAGACTTGGACTGTATGCCTTGTAACTCAGCCAACACATTAGGCATACCCACACTTGGGAATACTACGTTATTGACTCCATAGGGACGAGTATCATCAGCATAGAAAGTACGCAGATAAGTGTAAACCCAATCTGCACCACGCAAGTTAATTTCGTTAGTTAAATCTGGTGGCGCTGCACCAAACCATTTAGCAGAAACTTTAGGATCCATCGCACTAGTCATTTGCTCACCGATTTTTTGACCACTAAAAATCAAATTATCAAGAACCATACTCTCGGGCATATGCAGATCTTCTGCAGCACGGCTATAACGCTGATACTGCGCTGTGTGACATCCCAAACAGTAGTTAACGTATGTCTTCATACCACGCTGTAACGACGAATGATCAGATGCATCCACTTCGATAGCGTCTAACGCTACACTAGGGCCGCCAGCAGCCTGGGCAAACATTGGCACCATCATCATTAAGCTGAGTAATAGTAACTTTTTCATGTTTAGACTACCCTTTCTGGAACAGGTTTGGTGGTTTCCATGCGCGTGTAAAACGGCATTAGAATGAAGTACGAGAAGTACAGTACAGTACACAATTGCGCTACTGTTGTGCGGCCCGGTGTTGTAGCCAAAGTACCCAGGTAACCCAAGATAACAAAGCTCACCACAAAAATAGCTAACCAAATACGGCTCATCCAGCCTTTATAGCGCATAGATTTAACAGGACTACGATCAAGCCAAGGCATCACAAACAAAATGGCAATAGCACCACCCATGACAATCACACCCAAGAACTTAGCATCTAAACCAAGTAGTGGTTGAGTAACTGCACGCAGCATAGAGTAGTAAGGTGTGAAATACCAAACAGGTGCAATATGTTCAGGTGTTTTTAGTGAGTTAGCAGGCTCATAGTTTGGTTTTTCAATAAAGTAACCACCCCCTTCTGGAAAGAAGAAAATCACTAAACAAAACACAGTTAGGAATACACCAATAGCGACTAAATCTTTAACCACATGGTATGGCCAGAACGCAGCACCATCCACAGGAACGCCATTTTCATCTTTGTTTTGGTCTATATCGATACCATCTGGGTTATTTGAACCCACATCGTGCAATGCCAAAATGTGCAATACAACCAAACCTAGGATTACCATTGGTAAAGCAATTACATGCAATGAGAAGAAGCGATTTAAAGTAATGCCAGAAATTAAGTAATCACCACGGATCCATTGCACAAGATCTTCACCAACTACAGGAATAGCACCAGCTAGAGATAAGATAACCTGAGCACCCCAGTAGGACATTTGCCCCCAAGGTAAAAGGTATCCAAAGAAACCTTCAGCCATAAGTGCTAGATAAATGGCCATACCAAAGAGCCAAATAAGTTCACGTGGCTTTTGATAAGAGCCGTACATCAGACCCCTAAACATGTGTAAGTAAACCACAACGAAAAAGGCTGATGCGCCAGAAGAATGCATGTAACGGATAATCCAACCCATTTCCACATCACGCATAATGTATTCTACTGAAGCAAATGCACCCTCAGCTGTAGGCTCATAAGACATGGTAAGCCAAACACCTGTTAGTATTTGGTTCACTAAAACGAGTAAAGAAAGTACGCCAAACACATACCAAACGTTAAAGTTTTTAGCAGCATAGTATTTAGACATGTGGTCTTGCCACATTTGGGTCAGAGGAAAACGATCATCAATCCAACGAACAATACCACTTTCCGCTTTAGCGCGGTTAGGATTACCTACTCCCATTATACACTTCCTCCATCTTCGCCAATAAGAATAACAGTGTCAGTCTCGTAAAAATGTGGCGGAATTTCTAAATTTGTAGGGGCTGGTTTACCTTTGTATACTCGGCCTGACAGGTCGAAGGTAGAACCATGACAAGGGCAATAAAAGCCACCCTGCCAATTATCGTCAAAAGCAGTTGGAACAACCTCAGGATTGTATGTCGGCGAACAACCCAAGTGGGTGCAAAGACCAATCATAACAATCACTTCATCACGCAACGAACGTATAGGTGTGTTCGGCACATAGGCTGGTTGTTTAGCATTAAAAGAATCTGGGTCGGCTAACTTACTGTTCAAGCTATCCAGATTGGCTAATACTGCTGCATTACGGCGCACAATCCATACAGGTTTTCCTCGCCATGAAACGATCATTTGCTGACCCGGCTCTAACTTACTGATGTCTGCCTTAACTGCTGCGCCCGCCGCTCGGGCTTTTGCACTTGGGTTCCAAGAGGCTACAAAAGGGGTTAGCGCAGCTACACCACCAACAGCACCCACAACTAAGGATGCGCCGACTAGTACGCGACGTCGAGTCGGATTTGCGACTTCATTACTCATTCAATTGGTCTCCAG
>Ga0308015_10000072_pt1 | contig 53827 bp, 60 predicted proteins | sample Neamet231_FD_203128 | JGI IMG/M metagenome (GOLD analysis project Ga0308015, IMG submission 203128) | Marine microbial communities from water near the shore, Antarctic Ocean - #231 | ecosystem: Environmental > Aquatic > Marine > Unclassified | place: Southern Ocean | collected 2014-07-28
TAAATAATTAACCACCCCACCTCAGCGTAGGGTACAAGCCTTTTAACGCCGCAGCGGGCAAACGCGGCACGAGACAAAGAGATTAGCGTGGGAGCCACGGTTGTCCACAAAGGCATTTTGCTATAAACTGGCTTTTATTATTATATTAATATGATAACACCCGTGAAAGAAGTCATAGAAAGAATCACCACGCTACAAATAAACCTTCGCGCAGAAGTTGCCCGGCAAGTGGAACACGGCGCAACCCGACAAGACACATACGAGGCTATGTCGGATACCATCTTGGATAAGTTTAAAACGCACGTGTCTCCCGCATGGCTGGCGGGTATCAACCGCAGTACCCCACGATCCTCGTCCCACGCATCCATTTCGAGGATCACGGCTGTCGAGGCGCTGCTTTCGGGGAAGCATCGAATATGGTCGTCCGCGGCTCACGGAACAAATTGAACGCGTTATGTGTATATAGGATCTCAACTCCACCTCTCGGAAAAAAATAAAATATACCCGTAACCAGTGTAACGGTGTAACTTTCACTAACAAAGCTATTGTGTATAAGGGTTTCAGAGATAACATAAGTTCATTTCTAAAATGTAACGTACAAATGTTTATGTAACCCTTAAATCGAAAAGTGCGTTAAGGGGGTCTGAGTTTTTTTTTCAGTAAAAATATTTTCAGATCCTATATAGACAGAACGGCTGTTTAGTAATAAACTACCTCTTAATAACTGGATATAAAACATGCCTACAAAGAACACCTCTAAAACCATACCCGCTGTTGTTAAGCGGACACGCGGACGCCCCCGGGCTACCGCAGCACAGCAACTAACCCGACGACAGGAACTGTTTGTGAAAGAACTGGTTTCTAAGGACGGACAGATAACGATGCGGGAAGCTGCCGTTAACGCGGGATATCCTGTCAGCTCAGCGCATACTCGAGCTTATGAACTAACCAACCAACATATTAGCCCGCATGTTGTTCATGCTATTAGAGCTTATCGACAAGAGTTGGACGAAAAGTTTGGAGTAACATACCAACGACACCTGCGGGATTTGCAATCCATTCGAGACATGGCTTTGACTAATGGCGCCTATTCAGCCGCCGTTCAAGCCGAGTACAGGCGAGGGCAAGCGCAAGGTGACATCTACGTTAGCAAAAGCGAAATAAGAACAGGCAGTATTGACTCCATGAGTAAGGATGAGGTAATGCTTGCACTAAAAGAGATTAAACAAACTTATGCCCCGATCACTGTCGACATTACTCCCGAAAGAGAAAGCAATACCCAGAACCGCAACAAAGCGAGAAGCCGACTTATGGAGGCTGATGAAGGCGGGGATAGCGAAGAACCCGAGGACGTGGAAAGCAACGCGGATTGAAACGTGGGCGATGCCCGGCATTCCCGACGTTTTACTTTGTGACGACGCGGGACACTTTCATTTCATTGAACTCAAAGCCACCAGTGGCAACGCCGTGGATCTCCGACCACACCAAGTAGCGTGGTTAACCAACCACAGTGCGGCAAGTGTTTGGGTATTGGTTCGCAAGCTGGCGACTAAAACTTACCCACAAAAGTTTTATCTGTACCACGGAAACCTCGCTATGGATTTAAAGATGGAGGGTCTGAAGGTGCCATCACTTTATTATGCGGAGGAAGATTTCGACTGTGACGCTGTTTTGGGGTTGATATCTCCTAGATAATCGCATACTATTCTATATTCCAAACTTAACTACGAATAAGGGTATAGAATGAAAACAGTAATACACGTTAACCAACACAACATTAAAGCCAACGCCAAGGGTGCGAACCTCCCGGTGTTGACTGTCAAAGATTACAAGCAGAACCGAAAATGTAATGCGGCTTTTATTAAAGACGAAACAGGCGTCATCATTGCCAAGCTCGTCTACCTGCCAAACAAACCACTGTCGTGTGGTGCTAAGGTTTGGATAGAAACAGAAATGGTTGTAGAAACGGTGAGGGTTTAACGATGTTCTTTATTGGATGGATATATAGAGTGTTGTATGGTAAGGACGCAGCCGACGCTCTGGACAGACCGCCACAAAAGCGCCCGCCAAAGTCAAACCGTAGACGAAAAAAGTAAAACACTAGCCCGCCAATAGAGCGGGCTTTTTTTTGCACGGCAATAAGAGTAGTTAAAAAAGTAAAATATTAGCTTGCAAGATATACAATTATCTGCGATATTATAAGAGAGGCGCAATTAAGCGTCTATCCTACGGAGTAATACCTTATGAGCGAACTACAATACAACCAAGAATGGCAGACACAAGCACGGGGCACGAACGCTCAAGAGTACCAGATCTATCTAGCCACCTCAGATAGCCGTGGTAACGACATCGCAGGCAACCCTGTTAAAACCTATGATGAGTGGCTCAACTCATGATGACGGTAAACGAGATACTTGCCGAGCTGGAGAAGAAGCAACAAGAGTTGCAGCATGCTATAGGGCTGTTTAATGGAACGCGGCACCAACATGCACTCAACACCCAAGCTAAATTATCAGCGAAAGAGGTCAAGGTGCGGTGCGCCATTGCAGCCTTAATCGCCCCATCCTTGTAAACAACAACACTACGGAGTAATACCTTATGACTACTTATAAAACAAACGCACTTGAACACGGCATTGGAAACTCGGCGGTTTCCTCAAATTGGTACAGCCGTCCAGATGACCAGAAGTTTTTAACGCTCGATGACATGCTCGCCTATAAGAAGATAGATGCGCAGCGAATGACATCACGCACTGTTGATACCCACAAGATTAAAATCATAGGGGAATTCGACGAAGCCAACCCAAGCCGTGGCAATCTTAGTGTTCAGTATCTCGATGATAATCAACGCGAGCATAACAACATCCCAACAAACTGGTCATTCGGCCAACTATCCCAACTGGCGGGGGCGCCCTCTGGCTATATGCGAGACCTACCCGCACCTCTTGCAGCGGACTGTTTAGAGTGGGGATTGAAATATAACCGAGGTAAAGAGCTGATAAAGGTTTACGGTAACCATACCGACGGCGGCGAGTTGAGGGCCGCAACGGGTCCAGAGTATGGCCGCATTTACGACTGGGAAATATTAGAACCTGTGAAACAATTGGTGGACGCTTCTGGCGGACGTTGGAAAGTGCCCGGCATGATGACTGGAAGTAGCGGAGGCATGGCCGTCTATGATCCTGAAGTTCCTGTTTCACTGGACACCACCACATTGTTTGCAAGTGACCGAGACGTTTTTGTATTCTTAGTGGACGACCGAAACCCTATAGAAGTGGGGAAGCTCGCCAACGGCGAGCCTGATCTAATGTTCCGAGGGTTCTATGCGTGGAACTCTGAAACGGGATCCAAGACTGCAGGCATTGCCGCGATGTATCTGCGAGGCGTATGCATGAACAGAAACCTTTGGGGCGTCGAGAATTTCCACGAGATAAAGATAAGACACACCAAGTTTGCGCCTGATCGTTTTGCGCAGGAAGCACGGCCTGCTTTGCAGTCGTTTGCCAACGGTGCAACATCTACTTTTGTGGAAGGTGTGATGGCCGCAAAAGCAGCTAAGATTGCAAAGGATGATGATGACCGTCTGGACTTTTTAACCAAGCGAGCAGGGCTATCTGGACGCATGGCAAAAGCAGCCAACGCTAGACACCTCGTAGAAGAAGGCCGACCTGTTGAAACTGTTTGGGACGCAGCACAGGCGATCACTGCAATTGCTCGGGACATTCCACACCAAGACGCTCGCATAGACATGGAACGAAAAGCAGGCGCGTTACTGGATAAGGTAACCGCGTGAGTGGCTTAAATACGGAGCAGCGTAAATCACTGCATCGCAAGTGGGTCCAAAACGGCCAAGGCCTGACCTATCTACAATTCAGGCGGACGGTAGTACAAGGGTTTGATTGTGTGATGGTTCGATGGTGTGGCATGTGGTTGGGTATAGAAACCGACGGATTCACGCACAGTTAACAGCAACCTTTATAACTGGCCCGCTTAACAGCGGGCTTTTTTTGCTTGCACTATCTTATAATATTCTATATCCTTCTATATGCGGTGGGCAAACAGCCGCTTAACTTAACTTTACGGAGTAACAAGATGACCATTGTAAAAAAGCCAGAAGACTTGAAAGAGCGGTTTGACTTAAAGATACTATCAAACTGCTGCGGTGGCCGCGTATACCTGCGGCTTTATAGCGACAATTTTGATCGGGATCTAAACGCTTACATAGACGAGATAGACGTGCTTTGTAATAGATGCGGGTGCGAGTGTGAATACAGTGAGGAATCCCAATGAACAGAAAAAACTTAACACCTCAGCATGTCTTCTCGGCACTGTGCGTTGCCGAGCATGTACAGTACACTCGTGACCGTGACGACAAAACCGAGCGCAATCCGTGGTCAGAATATGAAGGCCGAAACGGATCCATAAACCTTAAAGACTTAATTGCAGCACTGGGTGTTGCCATCGATGACCAGTACCACAATTACCGTGGTGATGCCAAGACGGGAGTGGTTGGGGTTTTTGAAGGCGTGGCATACGATTACGAAGTAGTGCCCGCTATTGTCGACGCACTTGGTGCCAAGTACCTACCTTCCCGAGCATCTTTACTGGAGTTATTTGTGCACGGTGATAGAGTTATATCACGGGATTGCCATAAGGCGCACACGTCAATTGAGAGGTGCATTACTGTCACGTTGGGAGAGATAGCTCGCCGCAACATGGGGGACCACCGCATGAAGGAGCACGACCACGTGAATGCACTGGCCACCTTGATAGGTATTGATGCCGCCGCGACAGCCGCGACGCCTTTGGAACACGCCGTCGGTGGGTATTTAATATGGGGGTATTGGGAAAGCGAATACTACGGCGAGCCTGTGGTATTACTTGGAGAGGGGATTAAATAAAGCTTATCACTCCTTAACAGCCCGCTTGACTGCGGGCCTTTTTTTACCTAGAATATACGCTTTATCGCATATACAATATAAAGGGCAAAATTATGTTAAAAACAGTAGAGAATAGCGCAGCAACAAAAACCAGAGGAATCGCGGTCACATATAGAGCGGGCAATAAAGAGATGTACGGGACCTGTCCCGCATCATGTGAGCTGAACTGCAGTGGCAAAGGATCGCAGAAAATAGATCACGACTATTTTGATGCACTACTTGCTGCAGTACCTAGGGGAGGGATATCTTTTACTTACACGCATTTTGACTGGTTCAACTGGTGTGATAAAGCCAACAAAGAAACGACGGGCCAAACCGTGGTCAATTATTCGGCCAGTACTTTATCTAGCGCCGTGGTAGCTTCTCGCGTGGTCCCCACCGTCGTAGTAGTGGGGGAAGATCTTTGGGCGAACGGCAAAGTTTTCAGCACCGACGCCGTGCCAGTGGTTCGATGCCCCGCCGAATATAGGGAGAAGTTTTCTTGTGCAGACTGCGGTAATGGTATCCCCTTATGTGCCCGGCGAAACCGTGATTACATAATTGGCTTTACAGCGCATGGGTCAGGAAAGAAAAAAGCTGCGGATCCTGAAACGGTTGGCGGCTGTTATGCAGACGGTGGTCGCGTTCGACTGCATTGGAATGCCACGGCCAACAGTGACCAGAACACAGAAACCGACGGCGAAAAACTGAAACGGTTTGCTGAGGGCCTTCGAGCGGGCTCGATTATTCGTCATCATGTTGCGGGCGATATAGGGTAAGCGCCTTGTGTTATCTAATAATGTTCTATATCCTTCTATATAGCAGCGGGCAATTGCTGCTATAACTTTTAACTTAACTACTACGGAGTAACAACATGACAGATTTAAATATACGTGCAGCGGATCTTATACTTGATAGAGTTTTAAACCCCACCAAGGCGGCTGAACTTGGTGCCGCAAAACCTTCGGCCCTTGTTGAAGCTTGCGGTTTGATTCCTGACTTTTTTGCAGACGCATGCATCACACTTGCGCTTGGTGTGGAAGGCTCGACACAATCGGCATTGGATGATATCGCGGACCGAATGGATGCCGTTTATGGGTGTGGCGGTTTTGGTTCCTACCCTTTCGACGGAACCCTTTCGAGTGATGGAACGTACGTGAGTCCGCATGAAGATGACGCAGATTTGCCACCACTTTGTCGGTTTGGTTTTAAGGGCACATTCCATTGCTTTGTTTATCAGTACGGCATCACGGCAATCAGGGACAACACCACTGGAGAATTTAAGATAGCTCGATTCGACTAAGTAAACCCACCCCAACGAAGGCCCGCTAAATAGCGGGCCTTTTCTTTGCCCTAATGCATAAACTTCTATATACTTCTATATAGCAGCGGGCAATTGCTGCTATAACTTTTAACTTAACTTTACGGAGTAACAATATGAGTAACTTTATAGAACACCAAAAGCGCGAAGGAAACCAGTTTGTTGCATGGTCCTTACTAAATGAATCGGGCGAACCTGTGAAGGTCGGAACCATCTTTGTAAAAGATGGCCGCAGCTTTAAGATCACCGATGGCGCAGCACCCAAGCACGAGGCCAGCACGGGGCGGGTTTATGGCGAATGGACCGATGGCGACAATACGCGGGAATATTTTCCCAACGTTTTCGACTGTAAATGGGTGAAGGTTGAGAAGTCTATTAAACTGGTCCAGCCCACCGTTGAGCCTGTCGACGCGTTCACCACTGCACTCACTGCGATGGTCCGCGATCTGGTAAAGGTGCAGCTTGTTGATGTAGTCCAAGCGACTATTGAACAACTGGCCACCGATGGCGAATTGAATGCGACATTCGAGGAAGTGATCAGCCAAACGCTAGACGACGGCGGCTACCTTAGCGCACATGAGTTTGATGTGTCGGATTATTTTGACGAGATCCGCGACGGTTTTAGCGAGGACATGCGCCGCGATGTTGAGAGCGTTATAAAAGAGATGATTCACGACGATAGCTTGGTGATCCGTCTAGTCTAACCGCTAGCCACCCCCAACGAAGGCCCGCTAAATAGCGGGCCTTTTCTTTGCAATATTCTATAAACTTCTATATCCTTCTATATAGCAGTAAACAATTTACTGCGACAACTTAACAACGGAGTTAACAACATGGGCACAATCTACAACATGAAAACCCGCTCAGGTAATGCGGCCGCTAATCAGTTTATAAACACTGATGCAACTATCAACGGCGTACATGGCGAGCTGTTCCAGTCGTACAGCTCAAACATTGCGCTAAAACCTAGCGACGGAAGCACCGCAATACTAGATGCTAATTACTGGGATTACAGCGTTACAACGGGACAATATAGAAACGAGTTCCTTGGTGAAGGCATAGCAGAAACCCGCGACAAGATCGCCCAAGGCGCCTACTTGCTGCGAGATCTGAACAGCTAACACCACCCACCCCAACGAAGGCCCGCCATAGAGCGGGCCTTTTTTTATGCCTGTTGTTTATAGCAGTTAAACTGGCCGTGCCGCGTGTCGCGGGCCGTGGTCCAAACCTCTCAGGCCGTGGATCGTTGGCCGTGGATCGTTGGCCGTGGTCCGATTGTCGCGGTAGGATTCCACCGGCACAAACTCCGATGGCATCGGCGACGGATCTTGGGACCGTCGCAGCGTTGGAAGTTAAACGCGAGCAGTGGAAGTTAAACGCGGACCATTTGGAAGTTAAATTAACCAGGACAAAAACAGGACATCTCGAGAGCCGTGGACCGCGGACCGCGGACCAAGGGCCGCGAATAATTCGCTCGGGTCCCTCGGATATCGGGTCAAGATCCAAGGGCCAGAGGCCAAAAAACGTGATTTTCGGGCCGACGGGCCACGGCTCGGGCACAGCACCAAGGTCCATGTTTCTCTCAAATATTCATCATGAAAATGAAATGAGCATTAACTGTCTTATAAAAGCGTGTAAAATCGCATATAATCGTGGTCCGTGGTCCGTGATATGTTCCACGTGGAACATTATAAATCGTCGTTACATAACTAACTGGGAACCCTATGAGTAGAGCCACAAATCCTGCTGTTGAGGAAAAGGCATTGAAGCTTGAATTGCGATTAGCGCAGCTCGAGAAGAATGAAGAATGCCAGAATAATTTTTTAAAATTTGTGAGAGCTATGTGGCCGGAGTTCATTGCTGGTAGGCATCACAAAATAATCGCGGACAAGTTAGAGAGGGTCGCGAGCGGCGAGTTAAAGAGATTGATTATTAACATGGCACCGCGGCACACGAAGAGTGAGTTTGCGTCTTTTCTTTTTCCTGCGTGGATGATGGGAAAGAATCCGAAGATGAAGATTATTCAGGCGACGCACACGACGGAGTTGGCTGTTAACTTTGGACGTAAGACGAAGAACCTTTTGGACGTGGAAGATTACACGAATATATTTCCTGACGTAAAGTTGGCTGCGGACAGTAAGGCCTCGGGCCGTTGGGACACGAGCGCGGGTGGTATGTATTATGCCGTGGGCGTTGGGTCGAATTTGGCGGGACGTGGTGGTGATTTAATTATTATTGATGATCCTCACTCGGAGCAGACGGCGATGTCGGCGGCTGGTTTTGATGATGCTTGGGATTGGTACACGGGCGGTCCTCGTCAGCGGTTACAGCCGGGCGGTTCGATTGTTATTGTACAGACGCGTTGGTCGGAGAAGGATTTGACGGGTCAGTTATTGCGGTCGATGGCCAAGGACCCTTTGGCAGATCAATGGGAGGTAGTTGAGCTTCCGGCCATCTTTGAGGACGGCACTCCATGTTGGCCAGAGTATTGGAGTCTTGAAGATTTAGTCGCGGTCCGCGCATCGATACCGACGAGCAAGTGGAACGCGCAGTATCAGCAGAATCCTACGGGCGAGGAGAATGCGATCATTAAGCGTGAGTGGTGGCGTGTGTGGGATAACCCAAAGGTACCCCAGTTAGAATTTGTGATTCAGAGTTACGACACGGCTTTCTCCAAGAAGGAGACGGCAGACTTTAGTGCGATAACGACGTGGGGGGTATTTTATCCTAATGAGGGTGGGAGTGGACCCAATTTAATTTTATTAGATAGTAAAAAGGGACGGTGGGATTTTCCTGAGTTGAAGGAAAAGGCATTGGAGTTGTATAATTTTTGGGAGCCGGATACGGTTATTATTGAGGCGAAGGCGAGCGGTACCCCCTTGACACAAGAATTACGTGCGCAGGGTATCCCGGTTGTAAATTTCACTCCGAGTCGTGGTAACGACAAGTTAACGAGGGTGCACAGTGTGTCACCTTTGTTTGAAGCGGGTATGGTTTGGGTACCTGACGAGACTTGGGCGGACGAGTTGGTAGAAGAGGTTGCGGCCTTCCCTAATGGAGAGTTTGATGACTTGGTGGATAGTATGACTCAGGCGCTCATGCGTTATCGGCAAGGTAATTTCGTTCGGTTGCCCTCAGATGACTGTGAAGATGATGAAATTTCTGCTAAAGTACGAGTGTATTATTAACCGTATAGAAGGGAAAGCCTGCGTATGAACAACAATGCAGTGAATCTTGGAGCAGGCGGCTTTGTCTCTTATTACGAGAACGGCGGAGCCACTGTTGTTTTAGACCCGTCCGTCGAGGAGTATCAAGAGGGCTTTGAGGAGCCTGATTATTCCGAGCAAGGTGTCGGGTCCTTTTTAGCTGATCAGTTTATGTCGATGGTGTCTGACGCAGAGGGCTTCCCTTCGGACGAGATCCGCAAGTCGGGTCGTACCAACACGCCAAACCGTGACGAATATTACCCAGAGGGTCAGACGTTCTTTGAGTCGTTGGCCGATGACTATGGTTATCCCGTCGACCGGTTGGAGGATGGTAGCAGGGGCATTGCGCCTTTAGCGGGGAAGCACCGCATGGGCGTTCCGCGCTCTGATCTACCGAAGGCACAAGAATTAGAAGACGCACGGGGCCACATGTTGGCATCCGCGATGGCGGCCAGTGCCTATGGTCCCGAGACAGCGTCGTCGATTGGTAACCTAAACGAATATAAAGACGTGTTAACCCCGTTCGGTAATTCCCAGCATAAGGTAATGGACACGCGCAACAATGCGGTAGGGATCAGCTTGTTTAAGAAAGCGGGCATTGGTGCTTCTACGGCGCAACTAACCGAAATGGTTGATAAGCGTATTTTCGATCAGTTGAATGTAATTCTAGGCAGGACACCGGAAGAACGCGAAGCCCCGGCGGCAAACCCGAAGTGGCGTAAAAATTTCCGCAGTCCCAAGGAGGGTCCTGATGTATACTTCCCTCGAGAAAAATCCGGTCATTTCGTAAAAGACCACAAATTTTAGGAGCGTCCATGGCAAACGGGAAAACAAATGCGGGGTTGATGGATAGGAACATTCCATCTCAGATGAACATGGAAGACATGTCAGCTGAGGTCGAGCTAGAACTCCCTTCTTCACAAAACGACGTTATGGCAATGCTTGGGGCGGACGAACCCGAAGGCATTGAGATCACCACCGAAGACGACGGTGGTGTAGTTATTGATTTTGATCCTACCGATCAACGGGGAGAGAGCCTTGAGTTTGAGGCTAACCTTGCGGAAGAGATTCCGGATCGTGAGCTACAGAGGATATCCTCTGAGCTGTTGGGCGAGTTTGATGCTAACAAAGCCAGTCGCCAAGATTGGGAAGAAGCGTATTCCGACGGCCTCGAGCTATTGGGGTTTAGTCACGAAGAGCGCACACAGCCTTTCCGTGGAGCCTCGGGTGTTACTCATCCTCTATTGGCAGAAGCCGCAACTCAATTCCAAGCACAAGCGTTTAATGAATTACTTCCTGCGTCGGGTCCTGTTCGGACTGTCGTTATGGGAAAGAACACGTCTGCCAAGACACAGCAAGCGCACCGCGTTAAACAGTTCATGAACTACTACATTACTAACGTGATGGAAGAGTACACGCCTGACATGGATCAGATGTTGTTCTTCTTGCCGTTAGCTGGTTCTACTTTTAAAAAGACCTATTACGATGACACGCTCGACCGAGCGGTGTCTAAGTTCGTTCCTGCGGAGAACTTAGTTGTTCCGTATGAGACCGCGGACCTCGCTACATGTCCTAACATTACCCAAGTGGTTCGCATGTCGTTAAACGATTTGCGTAAACGACAGGTAGCGGGACTGTACTTAGATGTTGAAGTTATTCCGGCACAGAAGGAATTGACTTCGCTCACGGGTGAGATGGACCGTATTGAAGGAATTGACCCCAACCAGATTGATTATGACTGCACTATATTAGAGTGTCATGTTGATTTGGACCTTGAAGGCTACGAAGATATTGACGCGGAAGACGAGTTTACGGGAATTAAAATCCCCTATATTGTCACTATTTCCGAGGACAACGGACAGGTTTTGTCTATTCGTCGCAACTATCTCGAAGAGGACATCCTCCGTAAGAAGATCAGTTATTTCACACACTACAAGTTTTTACCGGGCTTCGGCTTCTACGGTCTAGGCTTGATCCACACTATTGGTGGTTTATCCCGAACGGCGACGTCTGCACTTCGACAGTTGATCGATGCAGGAACGCTCTCTAACCTACCCGCTGGTTTCAAGGCCCGCGGACTACGGATCAGGGATGACGACGAGCCGCTACAACCCGGAGAGTTCCGAGATGTGGATGCGCCCGGCGGTGCAATTCGCGACAGCCTTATGCCTTTACCCTTTAAGGGTCCTGATCAAACATTGTTCCAGCTACTGGGCTTTGTGGTCGATGCCGCACAACGGTTTGCCACGATCACTGATCTTAAAGTAGGGGACGGTAATCAGCAGGGCGCCGTTGGTACGACGATGGCGATGATGGAACAAGGCGCACGAGTAATGAGCGCGGTCCATAAGCGTTTGCATTATGCTATGCGTCAAGAATTTAAAATTCTAGCACGAGTGATGTCGGAGAGTTTGCCGCAGGAGTATCCGTATTCGGTTCCCGGCGGTGATGAAACGATCATGCGTGAGGATTTTGATGACCGCGTAGACGTTATCCCGGTTAGTAATCCTAATGTGTTTAGTCAAGCACAGCGTATTATGTTGGCTCAGACTAAAATGCAGCTCGCGGCACAAGCGCCCGAAATACATAACATTCACGAAGTTTACCGTGATATGTATGAGGCGTTGGGTGTTGCGGACGTGGATCGTATAATGAAGTCGGTGCCGGTGGAAGACCCCGTACCTATTGATCCCGCGCAAGAGAACATAAATGCGTTAGACATGTTGCCGTTGAAAGCCTTTGAAGGTCAGGATCACGAGGCGCATATTAAGGCGCACTTGATTTTTGGCGTCAGTCCTATTGTGGGCGGAATGCCTCCAGTGGCGATGACGGTTCAAAAACATGTTATGGAACACGTACAAATTGGAGCACGAGAAAAAGCGGCCGTGGCATACTTGCAGCAGGTTAATCAATCGGGTGGTAAACCCGCCGACGAAGAACAGATGCTAGAAGTCGAGAGACTGACAGCACAGTTTATTGCGGAAGGCCTACAAGGTGTGAAGGACTTATCGAGTGAACTATCTGGTGCGGGTGCTCCTGATCCTTTAGTTGAATTGAAAGAGAAAGAGATTCAAGTTAAGGCAGAAGGAGACGCAGCTGACAACCAGATTGATCAAGCTAAGCTTCAGCTAGACGAACAGAACCAAGCAATGCGCTCTGAACAATTCGGTGAGCGGATCGCGGCACAAGAAAGACAAACATCAGCTCGTATCCAAGCCGCGATGGATAGAGAACTTGTTAAACAACAGGATCGAGGAGATTCATAATGAAAGATCGTAAAATAAAAGTAAACGGGTCTGCGCCCGGCAAGACACCAAAGGCGGTTGGCTACGCCGACATTAAAGGCCAAGGCCGTGTTCCTTATGGAAAAACAGCTCCGGCGCCCTGCGCTGGTGGTCTTACGGATTTTGATAACACGTCTCGTAAAGTAAAGACACGTGGCACGGGTGCCGCGACTCAAGGCTGTTACCACATGGGTTACTAAGGTGCTTTTGAAAAAGTGTCCTAAAAATAAAACTAAGCGTAAGGTGGTTAAAAAGCCAAAGGCGGGAGCGATTAAAAGCTTTAGCCCTATAGCGAGACCGCAGCGGTTTGATGGGGTGTACTAATGTATCTTAATTTTGATAACATAAACTTTGATCCGGGTGCTGTTAATGACCTAGGCTTAGACGAGGGACCTCCCGCGCCAGCCCCGCAGGGACTACCGCAAGTTCCCCCCGTACCACCACAAGTTTCCCCGGGACAGCCCGAAGTTTCCCCGGGACAGCCCGGAGACAACCTCAGGAACAGTCCCGGTGCTAGTATGGAAGGGTTTGATTTCTCGACTCTTCCGAACTACAACGATCCACCCGGGAGCTATGGGGATGTGCTTACGCAGGAGGGGCCCTACTATAACGGGGACCCTGAGGGCAACACCGCCATCGGTTATGATCGCGGCTTTGGGCGTTTTTCTTTCGGTGGAGGCCAAACTGGCGGCACCTATGATGCCGAGGGTTACAACGAGCACGGAGTTAACTCCGGGGGACTTAGCCGTTCCGAACAAGAGAGGGTAAATCAGTTCATGGCGGAAACCGAAGAAAACGGGTGGGATTTTGAAAACCCTTTTTTCGACGTTTATGGCGGAGGTGGAGGCCCACTAGGCGGCAGCTTCGGGGGCGGTTTTGTCCCCGGAAGTGAAGGCGGCCTACCCGGGCTCCCCGTAACCCCGTGGGAAACCGTCGGGGACCTAGGTCCGCAGAAGGGAGGCGACACTTCTTCGAACGCCGCTACTGACTACGCATGGAGTCCCCCTGCAGGACCGCCTGCGAATCCAAACCCCTTTGACCGACCTCCTCCCGAGGAAGGCGGGATAGCGACATTAGCCGGGGGTGGCTAAGTATTGTTTAGCCTAAGTAAAAATAGCAAAAAGAACGTAACCGGCGTAGACGCCAGACTCACTGAAATTGTTGAGCTGGCCCTTACCCTGTCTAATGTTGATTTTGGTATCCCTAGCACGGGTGGCTTGCGAACCGCCGAAACGCAAGCCCGGTTGTTTGAAGAGGGTGCTTCAAAAAAAGACGGCGTTAACCACGTGTCCTACCATCAATCAGGCAAAGCACTCGATGTGTACGCTTACGTTGACGGGAAAGCCTCTTGGGATAAATTAGACCTCGCGCTTGTGGCCGCAGCTATGCTACAGGCCGCAGCGCAATTGGGTCATCCGTTGAAGTGGGGTGGCCTGTGGAAGTCATGGCAGGATTACCCGCATTTTGAATTAAGGTGAGATATGAACCCGTTTATTAGTTTTTTACGTCCTATTGTCAATTTAGGTAGCACTTACCTTGAGGGTAGGAATCAGGTTGCGATGGCGAAATCCGCCGCAGCTATTGTAATGATTGAAGCCGAGGCCGACGTTAAAGTGGCCGGCGCCATAGCCGCGCACAAGTTGGCGGATAGCGGACAGACGCAAGACTTTAATTTAGACCTTGTCGCCATGCAGCAGATGAACAAGTCCTACCTTGATGAGGTAATGATTGGTTTACTGTTGATCCCTATTGCTGCCTCTTTTGTAGGGTATCAAGACGAAGTCACCTCCGCCTTTGAATCCTTTTCCGCCATGCCCGACTGGTACCAGTACCTAGTTATTGGTGTGTATGTGGTTAAATTCGGGATGCGCGGGTTACTGTCTAAGGTTACCACGGGCCGACTACGCGCCCTGAAGCTTAAATAGAAAACATCGCATATTTCTTTATTTTGTTCTAGCCCCTCCCATATGAGTTGTGATACGATTATATCCAACAATGTTTGATTATATGCGAGGAGTAGATGGACGAAATTCATGTGGCCGAAGCCGTTTTTAGAATCGTGAGAGACAGGCGGCAAGGTGTAATAGACCAGATGATTTACGGAAACGTAAAGTCAATGGAACAATATCGTGGGTTAATGGGTAATTTAGAAACCCTTGCTCACGTGGAACAGGAACTCAAGAGCCTGCTAGATAAACAGGAGCAATCATTATGATTAGCGAAGAAGAACAGAAATTTGACTTGAAAATAGCTGCCACCCCTACCAAAGTGGTTTACAAGAAAACCGCAAAGGAGCTTGCTAACGAAGTAAGGGCCAGCACCAAAGCAAAAGAAGCTGCGGAAAAGGAAAAAGAACAAGCACAAAGTCTTGCCGACGCTTACGTGGCGAAACCACGCCTTAATCCCGACTCTATCGGGAAAACTCTCTTAGACAGGATGCCTAACCCTACGGGCTGGCGGATTTTGATCTTACCCTACCAAGGCAAAGGCCAAACCGCGGGCGGTATTTTTCTACCAACTGAAACGGTGGAAAAAAGCCAAATCTCTACCCAAGTCGGTTATGTACTTAAAGTGGGCCCTCTGGCCTACAAAGACACCGACAAATTCCCAACTGGAGCATGGTGCGAAGAAAAGCAGTGGGTTATGTTTGCCCGTTATGCGGGTTCGCGCTTCCAGATAGACGGGGGAGAAGTCCGAATACTTAATGACGACGAGATACTGTCGACCATTTTGGACCCCGAAGACATTCATCAATTAAATTAAGGAGAGTTATATGTCTGACAACAATACTGTCGAACTAGACGTCGGCGATGCGGAAGAAGTAGAAATCGAGGTTACGGAAAGTCCCGGGGCCGAAGAAGAAAGTTCTACTGACGCGGAAGATCAGTTTTCCAAAGCTGAGAATTCCACGCAAAAGCGCATTAGCCGTCTTACGAAAAAAATGCGAGAAGCGGAGCGCCGTGAGCAAGAAGCTATTAAGTATGCTCAAGCGGTTCAAGGCGAATCGAACAACCTAAAACAACGGATGTCTAGCTTAGACACCAGCTATGTCGCGGAGTATAGCAACCGCGTTAACACACAGATATCCCAAGCGGAAGCCAGCCTAACTCGCGCCATTGAGTTAGGGGACAGCCAAGCAACTGTTGAGGCGCAACGCGCTCTTACCAGTTTAGCCATCCAGCAGGACCGTGCTGAGCAGGCAAAGCTGCAAACGCAGCGTCAGCAACAGCAGGCGCAAGCGGCACAACAGCAGGAAGAGGCCGCGCAACAGCACCAAGCTCGCCAGCCAATGCCTGCGCAACAGCCGAAAAGACCCGACCCTAAAGCAGAGGCTTGGGCCGTGCGCAATAGTTGGTTTGGCTCAGACCAAGCAATGACATATGCAGCCTTTGGGTTACACAAGAAATTAGTTGAAGACGAAGGGTTTGACCCGAGCGGCGAAGAATACTATACTGAACTAGATCGCCGTATTCTGGACAAGTTCGGGAACGGCGCAAACGGCACCAACAGACGGCCCGCTCAGACAGTCGTTGGCGCTTCAAGAACACCATCTGGGCGCAGTAGTGGGAGAAAGGTTCGACTCACCCCGAGCCAAGTCGCAATTGCGAAAAAATTGGGTGTGCCGCTTGAAGAATATGCGAAATACGTGAAGGAGTAAAAGAAAATGACTGAACAAGACAATCAGAAAGGTAGTTCGGCTATGAACCGTACTTCTCGCGCTAACCAAACTCGGGACAAACAGGCTGTTCGTAAGCCTTGGGCTCCCCCGTCTATGCTAGATGCACCACCTGCCCCCGATGGCTTTAAGCATCGTTGGATTCGCGCCGAAACGCGTGGTTTTGATGATACGAAGAACATCAGTGCTAAATTAAGGGAAGGTTATGAGCTGGTCCGAAAGGACGAGTACCCAGACTTTGAAAGCCCTACGATAGAAACAGGTAAATATGAAGGTGTTTTTGGAGTTGGCGGATTGCTTCTCGCTCGGATTCCGGTCGAAACTGTGAACGAAAGGACTAATTACTTCGCGGGTCGAAGTAAAGACCAGATGGACGCAGTGGATCACGACATGATGAGAGAGAATGCACATTCATCGATGACGATCAGCAAACCTGACCGTCAAACTCGTGTAACTTTCGGCGGCCCACAAAAATAAAAGGGCTGCCTCTTTTAGGAGAAAACTACAATGGCAAATCTAAATACTGCCTACGGTCTTCGCCCTATTGGGTTAGTTGGCAGCGGTACTAATTCTACTGGGGTAACTCAGTATGAAATCGCTTCCAACAACACCAATGTGATTTATCAGTATGCTATATGTGTACCGCTTGCCGCGGGAACCATTGATCAGGCTGGTAGCACAGCAGGCGGCACAACGCCTGCACTTGGTGTCCTGATGGGCGTAGAATACGTTGACTCGGTTTCAAAGAAACCAACTTGGGTAAGCTACTGGCCCGGTTCTGGCTCTGTAAGCGTGGATACTAATCATCCTGTAAAAGCTTTCGTTGCTGACGACCCCAACCAGTTGTTTAAAGTCGCGTCTGACGCTTCACTGACTGATCGTGCTACGGCACAAGCAGCAGTGTTCTCGAACGCATCGTTGGGAACTTCCGCTCGAGCTGGCTCGAGTATAGGTAACTCAACATCCGCCTTGGGCGTGTCCACAATTGCAGTTACGGCAACTTTGCCGTTGCGTATTGTAGGCATACAGGACGACGCAGGAAACACCGACTTCGCAGCCGCTGGTATCCCGCTAATCGTTCGTATCAACGCTCATTACAATTCCAACACAAGCCGCTTCGATTCGCAGACTACTGCGACATCGTTAGGCCTATAGGAGGGTTAGACCATGGCAATTTCTCGCGCACAACTAGCGAAAGAGCTTGAACCCGGCCTAAACGCCTTGTTCGGACTTGAATTTAATCGCTACGAAAATGAGCATGCTGAAATCTTTGAGGAAGAGTCTTCGGACAGAGCCTTTGAAGAGGAAGTAATGCTTGGTGGTTTCTCAACAGCACCTGTTAAAAATGAAGGTCAATCCATCAGTTTTGACGACGCTCAAGAGACGTACACCGCTCGTTACACTCACGAAACCATTGCGCTTGCGTTCTCAATTACTGAGGAAGCAGTGGAAGACAATCTGTATGATCGTCTTGCATCGCGCTACACCAAAGCTCTGGCCCGCTCTATGGCCCAGACTAAGCAAATCAAAGCAGCAGCTATCCTGAACAATGCGTTCGCGACAGGTGTTAATGCGATTGGCGATGGTGCAGCACTTTGTTCTGCGGCTCATCCGTCTCTTTCTGGTAACCAAACCAATGTCTTGGCAGTTGCTGCCGACCTCAACGAAACTTCGTTGGAGCAGATGTTGATTGACGTTGCTGGTATGACAGATGAACGTGGCCTCAAAATCGCAGTTCGCGGCATGAAGCTTATTATACCTAAAGAGCTTCAGTTCATCGCAGAGCGAGTTATCAACTCGAACCTGCGCTCTGGTACTGCGGATAACGATAATAATGCAATGAAGTCTATGGGAATGCTCCCTGACGGTGCGGTGGTAAATCACTTCCTCACTGACACAGATGCTTTCTTCATTAAGACTGACGCACCAAACGGCTTCAAATTCTTCAACCGTTCAGCCATTAAAACGGCAATGGAAGGGGATTTTGACACCGGCAACATGCGCTTTAAAGCACGTGAACGTTACTCTTTCGGTGTATCCGATTGGCGTTGTGTTTACGGTACTCCCGGCGCTGCGTAACCTCACGGAAACGCGTTGTATAAGAAAGGGGGCTTCGGCCCCCTTTTTTTATCTTAATATTGACAGGGAAAAGGTACAATGTTATCTTGAACCAATCGGGAAATATTCCGGTGAATCTGACAGACCCGACTGACGATATGCAGACAGATTCCCCTTAAACTCGCATGTGAGGAAAGTATTATGGGCGCTACAACCTTTTCAGGTCCCGTCAAATCTCTAGGTGGATTCATTTCCGCAGGGTCTGGCAACGATATCAACATCACGGCTGATGACACTCTAACGGTACAAGGTTTTGCAGGACGAATGCTTCGTGTAAACGACGCTGACTGTAAGATCACACTACCTACTATTGTGGCCACAGCCCCCAATGACCCAACTGCCCCTGATCAGGCAAACAATATTGGCGCTTCTTTTAGCTTTTTTATTGAAACAACCGCTACTGACTTAGATATTAAGACAGACGGTACTGACAAGTTTGTTGGTGGTCTTTATACCGGTGTTACTAACGCTACTGGTAAAACGTTTATATCTGGTGCGGCGAATGACGTCATCACTTTAAACGGTACCACTAAAGGCGGTCTTGCCGGTTCTACCATCACCGTAACGGCTATCGCTTCAGCAAAATACGCTGTAACAGGCATTACGTTGGGTTCTGGTACGCTAGTTACGCCTTTCGCTGACTCGTAGTAGCAGGGGAGTATCTAATGTCAGGCTCTGATGTAAGATCAACACGTCTAACAGGGGCAGGATCGGCAGCTGTCGGCCCTGCTCGTATTAGGCAACTCCAAATAAAGACGACTACGGGGACGCCCCGCCTTACTTTTAGTGATGGCGACGGTGGAGCTGTGATTCTGGATATGGACTTAAATGTATCCACGACACACTCGGTTAACATTCCGGGTGATGGTATCCGAGTTTCAGATATCTTCATCTCGACCTATACCGCCTGTACGTCGGTTACTATTTTTTACAGTTAAAAAGGGTAAACGTCATGGCATCTGATGTAAAAGCAACCTATCTGACCGCCTCCGGGAGTGTTTTCGCGGGTCGGTCTAGGATAAAAGCAATCCATTACCAAGCGGGGACATCTCCGACTCTGGTTCTTAAGAATGGTGGTTCCGGTGGAACGACCTTATTGACAATGGCTTTTGTTAACGCCACTGACGACAGTATTTATATCCCCGATGAAGGGATGTTGTTCGACGAAGGCTGTTACGCCGTACTAACTAATGTGACAAGTGTCACTGTTTTTTATAACTAAGGCGCGTATGGACATGTCTACAACCTCGCCCCTTGCAGCTAAAGCGCCTAAAAAGGAGAAATCTTGGCGCGAAGAGGACGCGATGAGAATGACGACCGTATTGTCGAAGCTGGAAAAGCATGAAGCCGAATGCACCCTACGCTACCAACGAATTGATGAAAGGTTAGGTGAGCAGAAGCTTGCTTTGAGGGCCTTGGACATTAAAATATGGGGACTAGCCGTGTTAATAGTAGTAGCCCCCTTGGTGCATAAATTATTGGGGTGACCTAACTCATACTTTCGTAAGTTGCAACAAGCTGCAGACAAGCGGGATTAAAAAGGCTATTATACCTCTATTATGCCGAATATAATGCAGTAAGGAACGCCTTATGACTACCTCCGCAAGCAAAGATTTTGAGCTAGACGTCGCCGAGTATGTCGAAGAGGCGTTTGAGCGGTGTGGTCTGGAAGTTCGGACGGGTTACGACATGAAATCAGCTAAAAGGTCTTTGAACCTTTTGCTGGCAGATTGGGCTAACCGTGGTCTCAACCAATGGACTATCAAGCAGCGCACTCTTGCAATGGTCGCCGGGACAGGTGAGTATTCCATAGGCACCGACGTCATTGACGTCCTATCTGTAGTAGTCCAACGAAACAATACCGACTATTCTTTGTTAAGGTTGAGCCGTGACGGTTTTTTGACCATCCCCAACAAGACTACCCAAGGCCGTGTCAACCAGTTTTTCTTGGACAGACAGGTCTCCCCTAATTTAAAGCTGTGGCCCGTACCGGATAACAGCACTGACGTTGTTTATTACAACGCTTTAACGCGCATGGACGACGCGGACACCTACACTAACACCATGGACATGCCTTTTAGGTTTTATCCCTGTTTAGCTGCAGGTTTAGCGTATTATATTGCGCTAAAACGCGCTCCAAACCGTGTTCAGATGCTGAAAGCCGCATACGAAGAGGAGTTTGAACGAGCTGCCATAGAGGATCGAGACCGCTCGTCCTTTAACGTTGCGCCTAACTTTAGTTATTACAGGAACAGCTGATGAGTAAGTTCGCTGCCGGAAAAGAAGCATGGGCTATATCAGACCGATCTGGTTTTCGCTACCCTTACCGGTTAATGAAGAAAGAGTGGAACGGCCTTTTGGTTGGTCCAGACGAATATGAGCCGAAACAGCCCCAGTTGGGACCGTTTCGTAAGGTAGTTGACCCTCAAGCCCTTCAAAACGCCCGTCCTGATCGCGTAGAGCCTTTAGACGTTTATGTGGGGCTGCCTTTAGTGGTTGCACCTAATCTTAGGCCTGTACAGGGCTTCGGACAAGCCGGAACGGTAACGGTGACTACATGAGCTTTACGTATGCGCAGTTAAAACAAGCTATTCAGGACTACACGGAGAACGATGAAACGACTTTCGTGAACAATCTGCCTATCTTTATTACTCAGGCAGAGGAAAGAATCCTCAAAACTGTCCAATTAAGCCTGTTTAGGAAGAATGTAAGTGGCGCAATGGCCGCGAGTAACCGTTTTTTGGCTGCTCCAAGCGACTTTTTAGCCCCTTATTCGCTATCTTTTGTTGATTCGAGCAGTAATCACGTGTTTTTACAGTTTAAAGACCCGGATTTTGTCCAAACCTTTAACCCAAAGTCCGCTACTACGGGTGATCCTAGGTTTTATGCGGTTTTTGACGTAGATAACTTTATTCTAGGCCCTACCCCGGATGGCGCGTATGCGGTAGAATTACACTATTTCTACCGCCCGGACAGCTTGACTGCCGGTGCGGAAAGCGGCACAACATGGCTAAGCACAAACGCTGAGATTGCTTTGTTGTACGGTTGCTTGATGGAAGCGTACATTTTCATGAAAGGGGAACCTGATATGATGGCTATGTATGAGAAACGTTTCGCGGAGGCTATTACGGGCATGAAGATGTTCGGTGAGTCTAAAGAAGTAACGGATGAGTACCGCACCGGGCAAATAATAAGGCCTAAACAGTGAGCGCCCCGGCTATAGAGGCATTACCTGTAATGAAGGTGGACGTACACACCACTCGTGGACGAGGATTTACTCCAGAGGAAATTGCGGAGAGATGCGCGAATAAGATTATCGCGATATCTGATGACGCAAACCCTGCTATTAGGGCACAAGCTCACGCTTTTCGTGGGCAGCTACTAAAAACACTAGAATTTTACATGCGAGAAGCTGTCAAGTCTGATAGAACGACGGTGTGTAACGCTTTAACCGACGCAGGCCAGACAGACCTTGCTAAACTTATAAGGAGACTGTGACCATGGCCTTTTCCGGAAACTACATGTGCACCAGCTTTAAGAAAGAATTGCTGTATGGTGCCCACGACTTCGACGCTTCTAGCGGCGATACATTTAAAATTGCGCTTTATACGAGCTCTGCGACGCTAACTGCGGCGACGACTGCGTATTCGGCAACTAATGAAACTAGTGGTACTAATTATACCGCGGGCGGCGGGACATTAACCCCCGTTGATCCTACGGCGTCGGGTACTACCGCGTTGACGGATTTTGCTGATGAAACGTGGACAAGTGCTACGATCACGGCCCGTGGTGCGCTAGTTTACAACACCACTCCTAATACCACTTCTATCTCTCTCACCAATCCTGCGGTAATCGTATTGGATTTTGGTGCAGACAAGATCGCAACAGCCGGGGACTTCACAGTTGTGTTCCCTACCGCGGATGCGAGCAATGCGATTATTCGTATAGCGTAATGACCTCCGTTGTCGTTAACGTGGTTGGGGTAACTTCAACGAGTAGCGTTGGACAAGCCCTTGTTTACGGACGTATTGTGCCGGACCAGAATCCGAACTATACTCAGATAACACCAAGTCAATCGCCAACGTGGTCGGAGGAAGTGCCAACCCAGAGTGCCTTTTGGACAAAAATAGCAGCGTGAGGAATTAAAAATGCCCAGTACCTATACAGTCAACCTCGGTATTGAAAAGCCGGCCACCGGTGAACAGTCGGGAGCGTGGGGCGATACCGTCAACGAAAACTCTAATATATTAGATGAGGCCATTAACGGCGTCGTTACAATAACGCTCACCTCCGCGGGTTCGTCAGGCTCTCCCAACCAAATTGCCATCACTAACGGTTCCTCGTCTACAGGACGTAATAAATGGATCGAATTTGACGACGGTGGGAATTTAGGCGCGTCGGCTTATGTGGAATTGATTCCAAACGACGCTGAAAAAATATGCTTTATCCGGAACAGCCTTTCGGCCAGTCAGTCTATCTTCCTTTTCCAAGGTACTTATAGCGCAAGCAACGATCTTGAGATCGCGGCGGGCACTGACGTGGCGGTTAAGTTTAGCGGCACTGGAACAGGCGCGACCGTAGCAAACATCAACGCCAACTTGAAGGTTGACGGGATTGTTGCAACGACGGCTGACATTAATGGCGGCACAATAGATGCCACTGTAATAGGTGGTTCAACCGCTGCGGCTGTCACAGGTACTACTGTTGTTGCAAACACCAGTGTTAATATTGCAGGTGACGGCGCGACCGTCACCGGGATAAAAGACGAAGACAACATGGCGAGTAACTCCGCCGTCAAGCTTGCCACTCAGCAATCTATTAAGGCCTATGTTGACTCCCAAGTAGCTACCGTTGATACGCTTTCAGAAGTTCTTGCCATTGGTAACACTTCAGGCAGCTCCGATATTGATATGGACGCGGCACAGAAAGTTCAGTTTCGCGATTCCGCCATCTACATAAACTCCAGTGTTGACGGGCAGCTAGACATTGTTGCCGACACTGAGATTCAAATTGCGGCCACTACGATTGACATTAACGGCGCTATTAACGCCAGCGGTGAGATCATTGCGGCTTCGCTAGATATTTCTGGCAACGTCGACATCGACGGAATTACTAATTTAGACGCTGTTGATATAGACGGCGCTGTTGATATAACGGGAACCTTGGACGTAACGGGTGACGTTACAGTGGGTGTTGACGGGACAGGTCATGACGTTAAGTTCTTCGGAGACACCTCTGGCAACTATGTTCTCTGGGACCAGTCTGCTGATGATTTGATACTAGCCGGGACTTCCTCTCTTGCTGTTGGCGGCGACGCCGCTGTCACTGGAGACTTAGATGTCGACGGCACGATTGAATTTGATGCTTTATCGGGTACTGGCTCAGTAGCAGTAACGGACATTAAAGACGAAGACAACATGGCTTCTGATAGCGCCACGGCGCTTGCCACCCAACAGTCTATTAAGGCTTACGTTGACGCTCAAGTCGACACGGTTGACACACTTTCAGAAGTTCTTGCCATCGGCAATACCTCGGGAAGCACCGACATCAGCATGGACACTGCACAGAAAGTGCAGTTTCGCGATTCTGCTATCTACATTAACTCCAGCGTTGACGGTCAGCTCGACATTGTCGCAGACACTGAAATTCAGATAGCTGCCACTACGGTTGATATTAATGGCGCAATTAATGCCAGTGGCGAAATAATTGCAGCCTCGCTAGACATCTCGGGCAACGTTGACATAGACGGGATTACTAATTTAGACGCCGTTGACATAGACGGTGCGGTTCAAATTGATGCCGCAGTAACCGTGGGTGTTGATGGGACGGGCCATGACGTTAAATTCTTTGGGGACACCTCGGGGAATTACGTACTTTGGGACCAGTCTGCTGACGATTTGATACTAGCCGGGACTTCCTCCCTTGTTGTAGGCGGAGACGCCTCGGTCACGGGAGACTTAGATGTTGACGGCACTATTGAATTTGATGCTTTATCTGGCACAGGCTCAGTAACCGTCACGGACATTAAAGACGAAGACAACATGGCGTCTAACAGCGCCACTATGCTGGCTACGCAACAGTCCATTAAGGCGTATGTAGACTCTGCCGCAGGCACAGACACGCTTGCTGCCGTCCTCGTCGAGGGCAACATAACGGGCGGCACGGATTTGGATTTCTCCATTGGCGATGACCTGACCACGTTGACCGCGGGCACCAGCAACTTCCGCGCAGGTGTTAACGCGGGTGCCAGCATTGCCTCGGGGGGTAACTACAACACGCTGGTAGGCGATGGCGCCGGAACAGCTACCACCACAGGCGATGCCAACACGGCAAGCGGTTATAATGCTTTCTCGACTAACACCACCGGCGGCAACAACGTCGCAATAGGCCATCAGGCTTTACGTGATAGCACCACGGCCCAGCAGAACACGGCCGTCGGCTCCAACGCTTTATCCTTGGCCACCACGGGCGGTTCGAACACGGCAACCGGGTATTCTGCTTTAGCGGCCAACACTACGGGCGGTTCGAACACGGCCGTCGGTACGCAGGCGTTAACCACTAACACCACCGCATCGGCCAACGTCGCAATAGGCCATCAGGCTTTGGGCCTTAACACCACGGGCAGTTCTAGCGTAGCAACGGGTTATATCGCACTAGGTGCTAACACTACAGGTAGTAACAACACCGCAACAGGCTATCTGTCTTTAGGTGCTAACACTACGGGCACTAACAACACCGCAAGCGGCTATGAGGCGCTAAAAACCAACACCACCGCTTCTAACAACGTCGCAACCGGGTATTCTGCTTTAAACGCTAACACCGTGGGCGCTAACAACGTCGCCGTCGGAACGAACGCGTTAAAAGACAACACCACCGCTTCTTTCAACGTCGCCGTCGGCTATAGCGCGTTATCGGATAACACCACCGGGTATTACAACACCGCCCTCGGTTACGGAGCGTTAAAAGACAACACTACCGCTTCGGGCAACACCGCAATAGGTTATAACGCGTTATCGGATAACACTACAGGCGCGGGCAACACGGCAACCGGGTATTATGCCTTAGACGCTAACACCACCGGCGCTAATAATACCGCCTTCGGCTATTTTTCCTTAGACGCTAACACGACTGGCTCTAGCAACATAGCAATCGGTACCTTTTCGTTATCTGCTAACACTACAGGTGTTCAGAACACCGCAGTCGGTATTCAGGCGTTACTAGTCAACACCACGGGCGCTAACAACGTAGCCATCGGAGCGCAATCTTTACAGGCCAACACTACAGGTTCTTACAACGTAGGCACGGGCACGGGTGCGCTAGCCGCGAACACCACGGGCGCTAGCAACGTAGCCATCGGAACGCAATCTTTACAGGCCAACACTACAGGCTATTCCAACGTAGCAATGGGCGCACAGTCGCTAACCGCCAATACCACGGGCACTGACAATACAGCAGTCGGCGCGATATCTCTGCAAACCAACACTACAGGCTATTACAACGTAGGGGTAGGCAGAAGCACGTTAAATGCTAACACGACAGGCGTTCAGAACACGGCAGTCGGTACGTTGGCTATGGGCGCGAACACTACGGGCAATAACAACGCGGCCTTCGGGTGTTATGCTTTAGACGCAGCCACGACAGCGAGTAATAACACCGCAGTTGGCTATGGTGCGTTAAGTGCTAATACTACCGCCCCCAACAACACCGCAGTTGGCTATCTCGCATTAAACGTTAACACTACAGGTGATAACAACGTAGCAATTGGCGTGAACGCCTCAAGACTTGCCACCACTGCTTATGCCAACATAGCGGTTGGCAGAAATGCCTTAGAAAGCCACACCACGGGGCATAGCAACGTAGCAGTGGGCTACCGCGCTATGGCGCTTAGCACCACAGGATTCTACAATGTAGCAATCGGGAGGGATGCTATGGATGCTGCCACCACTGCCACTAGGGCGGTAGCGGTAGGCAACGGCGCATTAGGGGTCTTGACCACGGGGCATTACAATACAGCAGTTGGTGAGGTGTGCTTACAGAGTCTTACTACTGGACAGTACAATACGTCAGTAGGTAGATCAGGCGCAAGCAACCTAGTAACAGGAAGCTACAACACCTGCCTAGGCTATTACGCAAGGCCGGGCTCAACCTCTACCAGTAACGCGGTGGTACTCGGGTACTATGTGTCAGGCAGCGCGAACTACACCACATTAGGGGACAGCGGGTCGGACATTAGAGCAGCACACGGTAGTACAACATGGTCTACGGTGTCGGATATAAGGTATAAAAAAGACATTACCGACTCGACAGCAGGGCTTGATTTTGTAAATGCCCTACGCCCAAGGACTTGGAAATACAAGACGCTAGGCGACCTGCCTGAAACCTTTAGTGCTTATAAAAAGGGCTCAACGGAAGTATTTAAAAATACCCAAACAAACCACGGGTTTATAGCGCAAGAAGTTAAATCGGCAATTGAGGCGGACGATAGCCTCAAAGACGGTTTTAAACTATGGGATGACCGTGAAGACGGTTCTCAAGAAGTAGCAGAAGCGGCGCTAATACCTGTATTAGTCAAAGCAATCCAAGAGCTAACCGCTCGTTTAACAATCTTAGAAGGAAGCTAACTATGGCTATCACATACACTTGGACAATTGAAAGTATGTCCGTATTACAGACCCCCGAACCGGACTTCGTTGTCGATGCGAATTGGCTATGCAGCGGTACCGACGGCACCAATGTTGCGGAGACCATGGGAGACTCGACCTTTACGGTGCAAGAAGGTCCTACGTTTGTCCCTTACGCGAGCCTAACAGAAGCGCTTGTTTTAGGGTGGGTTACTGCCGAGCTGGGTGTAGACGGGGTGTCTAATGTAGAGGCTTCCGTGGAAGGACAGATCAACTCAATTGTCACGCCTCCCGTATCACCTACCTCTGAACCACTACCGTGGTAAACGAGTAGGTCACGATTTTAAAGAAACCACTTAATTAGTGACAGGATGCTATGCCCCTTACTAAGTTACAGTTCCGACCGGGAGTAAACCGAGAGACCACTTCGTATTCAAACGAAGGGGGTTGGTACGACTGTGACAAAGTGAGATTCCGGTTCGGCACCCCTGAAAAGATAGGCGGATGGGAGAAACTATCCAACAAAAGCTTTTTAGGAACAGCCCGTGCACTTCACCCGTTTGTTGCTTTAGACGGCAGCGGCTACATAGGTGTCGGAACTCACCTCAAGTATTACATTGAGGAGGGCGGGGGCTATGCCGATATAACCCCTATACGCGAAGTAACTGCCGCGGGCGACGTCACGTTTTCCGCGGCCAACGGCTCATCTACTCTCACCATAACAGACGCTGATCACGGGGCTACTGAGAACGATTTCGTTACGTTTTCAGGCGCTGTGTCATTAGGCGGTGTCATCACTGCCGTAGTGTTGAACCAAGAATACCAAATTGTAGGCGTTCCAAGCACGGACACCTTCACTATTGTCGCCAGAGAAGTGGGCACGACGGACAGCATCACCGTCGACGGGCAATACACCCCTGTCCCGGTCGTAGCAAACGGGTCAGACACCGGGAACGGTGGTGGTTCTGTTGTAGGGGAATACCAAATTGTAACGGGCTTGGACACAACCGTTTCCGGAACAGGTTGGGGAGCAGGATTGTGGGGCCGTGGCACGTGGGGCTCAGGTTCTAGCCTTACAGTGGTTGGCGACATCCTGCGTATCTGGTCTAACGACAACTTCGGTGAAGATTTAATAATTAACGTCCGCAATGGTGGTATCTACTATTGGGATAAATCAACCAGCTCGGCTCCCTTTGAGCGGGCCGTGGCGCTTTCCTCGTTAGCGGGAGCTGACTCCACAACGCCAACGATAGCCAAACAGGTCTTAATTTCAGATCGCGACAGGCACGTTATTGTGTTTGGGTGCGATGCTCAGAATGATATTGGCGTCCAAGACCCTCTTTTGATCCGTTTTTCAGACCAAGAAAACCCCTTAGCGTGGTCGGCGCAAGCTACTAACACCGCAGGCGATCTACGTATTGGTACCGGTTCCGAGATTATCATGGCGGTTGAAACACGCCAGCAAATTCTTGTGTTCACAGACCGCTCGCTACACGCGATGCAGTACTTAGGCCCTCCTTTCACCTTTGGTATTAGTTTAATATCTGAAAACATCACCATTGCCAGCCCGCTTTCAGCGGTGGCTGTAGACGACATGGTGTTTTGGATGGGTGACGAGGACTTTTACCTGTACTCAGGACAGGTGCAAAAATTACCTTGTTCGGTAAGATCCTATGTTTTTGGAGACTTTAACCTTTCTCAGTCGGAAAAAGTAACCTGCGGCGTAAACTCTAGCTTTTCGGAAGTATGGTGGTTTTACCCCTCCGCAAGTTCAGAAACCATTGACAAATACGTTATTTACAACTACCAAGAGAAGGCGTGGTACTACGGTAACCTCGACCGGTCCGTTTGGGTGGACCGCGGGATAGCGCAATACCCTGTTGCTGCCTCTTTAAACGGGTATTTGTACTACCATGAATTTGGACAAGATGACGGGAGTGCTAATCCACCCGCGGCCATCGCTTCTTATATTGAAAGTAGTCAGATGTCGATTGGTGCAGGAGACAATTTCGTCTTTTTAACCAAATTGATCCCAGATATCACGTTTGACGGGTCTAGTTCGCCTTCACCGTCCGTATCAATGACATTAGAAGCAAGACAATTCCCCGGGACAGCGTATACTAGTACCCAAAGCAACACGGTAACCCGATCTGCAACTGTTCCGGTTGAACAATTTACGGACCAAGTTTTTGTTAGATTACGGGGCCGGTCTTTTGCTTTTAAGATTAATTCTTCAGACACTGGAGTGGAATGGCGTTTAGGCACACCGCGGGTTGATTTAAGACCGGACGGCCGACGATGAGTAGGGGGCTAGTACAACCTTTATTCCCAATTCCACCTGAGGCCTATGACCAACGCTATCAAGCCGAGGTAATGCGCGCCTTTTCAGTGTTTCTGCTACAGGTGAACAATCCGGGACCTTGGCAAGCCTCTGCGCTAACACTGCCGAACCTGCAAACAGACAACTATGATCTTCCGCTAGGCGGTATTTTTCAGTATGGTGATGAGTTACGAATTACAGTGGCCAACTTACCCTACGTCAGAGGATCTCAAGCAACGGGGGACGTGGGTCAAACCACAGTAACGATAACATGACTATTTTAATAATGCCTGACGGCAGCCGATGGGACTCTTCTAGCACGGACATCATCATTTGCTGTTCTTCGTGGACTGGCGAAGAGAAGCAAAGTACAATCATACGGGTGACCTTGCCTGAAAGTATTACTGGTGGAGCAGGATAATGACAGCATTAGCAGAAAAGATTGAAGTAATCGTTAAAGAGCCGGAAGTAACCATTGAAGCGACTGACGTTGTCGAGGACAAGACTGACGACGAAATAGACACCTCCGTGGAGCTAGAAGTTCCGGAAGGTGGTATCGGTGGTTTTGTCATGTCGGAAGAAGACATCTCAACTCTTGAGGCGGAAGAAGCCAAGAAAGAATTCGGCGATGGTGGTTTGGCACAGTTCACGGCGGTTGCTAAAAAGATGGCGGGCCACGGTCGCTTTGGCGATGACAGTGTTGCACACATACAAACGGGGGAAATTGTTATCCCTCTAACGCTTCTCGAAAGCAATCCCAAACTAAAAGAACAGATTTTAAAGCAATTACTCGAGGACGGCATCGAAGACCCGGAACAGTACGTTGTGGGTAGTGACGCCAACAGTATTAACCCTGAGACGGGATTAATGGAGTTTGGCGCCATTTCCAAGATCCTGAGGGGTATTGCTAAGGTTATCAAGAAAGTTATTCCAATCGTCCTGCCTATCCTACTGGCTATGACGCCGCTGGGACCGATTTACGGTGCGGCGTTGGGCTCTGGTATCGGAACGCTCATAAATGGCGGTGATCTTGGGGACGCCTTCAAGTCCGCCCTTATTGCGGGCGCGATGGGCGCCGCAACCACCGGCCTTACCGGCGGCGACGTGGGGGAAGCTTTCGCTGACCCCGGTGCCCGCTTTGGGCAAACACTGGAAGGTGCTAACTCGAGCTTTTCGGGTGCGGGCTGGAAAGGCGAGGGTAACTTATTCAGTGATTATGTTCCAACCGCCTCCGCAGAAATTGTAAATGCAACGGCAGGCGCAAGCCCCACCCCATTGGACTCTGCTGCAGTAATTCCGGAGGCCCCTGTTGTGGGCACGGGGCCCGCCGCTCCTGTTGAACCCTTGGGAACAGCCACCACGCCTGACGGAGCCGTCGTAACAGGTGGTGAAGGTACGACTCTTACGCCTATTGTGGACCCGCTGGTGGACCCACTTGCGGGGACTACGACTCTTACGCCTGCTGTGGATCCCGTTACGGGCATTAAGACCCTTACGCCTCCCGTGGACATAGAGCAGTCCGTACTCGATAAGGCAGGCAATTTCATGTTCCGCGGTGGTCAAAGCAAAGCTGAATTACTCGCCGCCGGAACTAAGTCGCAAAACGCCTACATGGCAAGTATGAAGGCGCAAGGCCTAAGGCCTACCGAAATGGGCTTTAACGCCGCATTCCAACGGACGCAACCCGGGTTGCTTGCTCGGTATGGGCCTTCCCTCGCGGCGGCTTCCGCCGTCGGCGCCGCGACAGGAGCCTTCGACGACCCCAACGAGGGTGGAGCGTCGATCTTGGATCTTAACGCCGACGGTAGTGTGGTCACAGGTGTTGACCTTCTGGCTGCCGACCCTTCTAAATATTTAGTTCATGACCTCGGGGCTTCTCGTTTAAACGTAGAAACCGGGGAATATGAAGACGTTGCGCCCGAGTCCGATGATACCGATTACAGCGTATCCACCAACTTCCCTATGACGTATACTAAACCGTCCGTCATTTCACCCTCGGATTACCTGCTTGCCAGTGACCCCGACGGTCCTTTCTCACGTCCTTATGTGCAGAAGGCAGACGGCGGTCCTATCTACCCGCGCCGTAATGGCGGCGTAGCACCGAGTGAAGGTGTTCCGGGACAAGACAGCGTCCGAGCAATGTTAATGCCCGGTGAGTTCGTAATGACCACCGATGCAGTACGAGGCTTGGGTAAAGGAAACCTAGATAACGGTATCAAGAGCATGTATTCTGTCATGCGAAATCTTGAAAGCCGTGGGAGGGCTATAGCGTAATGGCTGAAACATCAACCCAGATTATACGGGAATCCCCCGAGATTGAGGCAGCCAAGCTAGGCCTCTTAGCTTCGGCTAAACAACTTGCAGACAAAGGTATTCAGATACCGGCGCATATGGTCGCCGAAATGTCGGGGATGCAGCTTACTGCAATCGATATGGCGAAAGCGGGTATAGGTGGTTATCAGCCTTACTTAGAGGAAGCTGGTTATACTTTAGGTGACGCCTACGAATCGATTAACAGTGTCATGCCCAATGCGGAAGCGTACCAAGACGAGGCGGGCGGTTTAATGCGCGATGCCGCGGGCGGCGTTGCAGGACAAGTGCAGGGCGCTCAAGAAGGCATACAAAACGCAGTAAATTATGGTGGCGCCGCTACTGGAATAGCCACCGAGGGCCTAGGAACGGCTGCCGCTGGCGCACGGGCCGAGGCCCGTGCAGGACAGGCCGCTTTAAATAACGCCTCGGGACAGATCCCGGGCGTCGTGGGCACCGCACAACAGAGTACTGACGCCGCGTTGGCTCAAGCACAACAAGCGATGGCCGCGGCGGGACAAACCGGTGTTGGCACAACGCTGGGTGAAAGTTTAGCAGAATCCAGTGCCGCGGGCCGAGGCTCAGCGTCGCAAGCAGGTGATGCGGCTTTAAATGCTGCCGCCAACTCACAGGCGGGTATGAATGCTGCCAGTGCGCTCGCAGCACAGCAATCCGCCACAGGACAAACCGGACTAAACGCTGCCGCGCAAGGCGCGTTATCTGGACGAAACATAGCAGGTCAAGCAGGTGCCGGAACAGCCGGGGCTATCAATGCAGCACGAAATGCTGCCGCAGGCGGTTCAGGTGCACTAGCACAGGCGGGGCTTAGTGGGGCGGATATTGCGGCGCAAGCTGGATTAGGTGCTCGATTAGGTGCCGCTCAAACAGGTTCAAACATTGCCTCCTCGACGGACGCAGCACGGGCCGCGGCACAAGCGTCAGGTGTGGGCGGTATCGGTGCTTATGAAGCCGCTGCCAACCAAACTGCAGGTGCTGTCCAAGGTGCTCGTGGAATCACAAATACAGCCGCGAGCGCTTTGCAACAAGCAGGCGCATTTGGCACACAAACGGCCCAACAGGGTATTGCAGGTTTAGCGGGCACGACTGCCGCATATGATCCTGCCAGTGCAGGTTCTTACATGAATCAGTACGAAGATGGGGCGGTTCAGCAGGCGTTAGCCGATGTTCAACGTGCCGGGGACATACAACAACTTGGTTTGGACGCACAAGCAGTAAGCTCTGGCGCCTTTGGCGGGGCTCGCCAAGGCGTTGCGCAGGGCGAGTTGACTCGAAATGTTCTGGAGCAACAAGGTCGCACGGCGGCTGGCATGCGTCAGCAAGGTTTTGAAAGCGCGTCTCAAAGGGCTCAACAAGCTTTTGAATCCCAACAAGGTCGTAGTCAGCAAGCCGCACAGCTTACTGGCGCTATTGGTGCGCAAGGTGCTCAATCTGGTATTGCCGCAGCAACCGCTGCAGGTCAATTAGGACTATCTGCCGAACAATTAGCCGCTCAAACTGCGCAACAGCAGGGCCAGTTAGGCTTATCTGCCTATTCACAGCAGGGTCAGCAAGCTATGAGTGCCGAGCAGTTGGCGCAAGCGGGCGCAATGAATGCCGGGAATTTATCTCAATCCGCCGAGCAGTTGGCAGGGCAGCTTGGGATGACGGGTGCTCAGTTACAAGGTCAGTTGGCAGGGCAAGCCGCTCAAATGGGTATTTCAGTTGAGCAGTTGGCGGGTCAGTTGACTCAACAGCAGGCCGCAACCGGGATGTCCGCGGAGCAGCTCATTGCTCAGTCGGGACTAACGGCAGCACAGCAAGGGTCCCAGTTAGGTATGTCCGCCGCTCAAATGGGCCAAGCAGGCTACCAAGCCGGGGGTCAAATGGGTATAAATGCCGCTCAAATATCAGGTCAGTTAGGCATGTCTGCCGAACAGATGGCCGCGGCCAACGCACAAGCTCTTGCCCAAACAGGCATGAATTTACAGCAGCTTCAAACACAAACAGGTATGTCGGCGGCTCAATTAAGTGGCCAGCTAAGCGGACAAATGGGACAGTTAGGTATGTCCGGAGCGGCGCAACAGGCCAGTATGGCACAACAGGCCGCTCAAATGGGCATCTCTGTCGAGCAATTGGCCGGGCAACTTGCAGGACAAGCCGGTTCGCTCGGTCAAAACCAAGCGCAGCTAGGTATGCAAGGTTCTCAACAGGCGGGTGCGTTGGGTATGCAGGGCCAAGAACTGAAAGGCCGGATCGGTGAAGGTATCGGAGCTCTCGGAAATACATACGGGCAGCTTGGGCTGGCACAGGGTGAAGCTATGAGCCAATTGGGCCTACGCCAAGGTGCACTTGGCGAACTTGCCCAGAACCTAGGGCAGAAAGATGCAGGCTTCGTGTTCGACATGGGCAAGCAACAGCAAGGCCAGCAGCAAGCTGAACTGGAAGCACAACGTCAAACAGAAATGGCGCGACTTTATGAACCATATCAACGTGTCGGGTTCTTATCCGATATTTACAAAGGTGCCCCGAGTAGTCAGATGGCCATAACAGCCGCCTCCACTCCGAGCACTTCAACTGCCCAACAAATTCTGGGCTTGGGCGTAGCAGGGTTGTCCGCAGCCGCCGGCGCTCAAAAAGCGGGGTTATTTTAATGAATAGAGAAGTAATGGGGCGTCAAATGTTCGCCCAAGGTGGTCCAGCCTATCCAATGCAGGACGGTGGGATGGCCCCTATGGTCGCACCACAAGGCCCCGCGCCAACAATGCCCGGTATGCCGCCAGCAGAGATGGCGGGCGTCGACATGGACCAAGCGGCTCAAGCGGCAATGGCAAAGGGGATAGACCCCGCTGTTCTGGAGGGTATGCTAGGTCAGTATTCCCAGCAGATAGACGACTTGAGCAACGCCGAGGACTACGAAACAGCCATTAACAGTATCCGCGGTGATCAATTCCCAATGGACGCTCGTTATGCCGAGCTGGCAGAAATAGTCGGCCCCGAAGACGCACAGTCTACCCCGGAGTCGGTACTCACTTTGATACAACCTGTGTTGCAGATGGCCGCAGTCGATCAAGGCATCGGAGGCCTCGCGCAAGACGCGATGTCTGCGCCTATCGAAGGCGAGCTGGCCGGTGGCATTATGTCCACGGTCAATATGGGCGAGCCGGAGGGTCCAGCTCCTGTAAATTTTAACCAAGGCGGCGCGGTCCAGTATATGGCTCCGGGCGGTGTCGCCATGCCCCCCGTACCCGGTGCTGCCTTGAGTCCTTTGCACCAGAGGTTTAACGATCGACAGGGTTTATACAACAGTATTATTGGGCCGCCCTCTTACGACGAAGCTGATATCGAAGAGGAACGGCGCATGAACCAAGCTCAGATGCTGTTTGACGTGGCGGGCACGGCCTTGGCCTTTGCTACCCCCGGCGATAGACAGATGAGTGCAGCACAGCGGTTGGCACAAGCGGCCACCGAGACGCAGTTGTTTGACAAGATAGGCGCCCGTGCGGCAAGCCAACTTGCAACGGATCGAACACGTAAGAAAGACACACGTGACGAGAAAATGAAAATAGATTTAATGGCTCTCCAAAGTGCGGAAACCATGTCACTGCAAGACTCAAAAAACCGAGCCACGTCTTCGGCTAGAGTCCCAAAACCGCAGCAATTCCTGAATAAAAAGACCGGCGACACCGCGAAAGCTCTCGCGGGAACCACGAAGTACTATAAGCTTATGGCGGACGATAACTTTTCGCTGGCCGGGAACGACTCCATAAAACCACCGTCGACGGATCGTATAACCCTTTACCACAGGGGCGATGACAAAACAATGTCCGTTTTGGCGTCTGACCCGAACATAGAGCACCTTACAAAACATGAGGGCTTTACCGTAGTAACCACTCCGTCGAGGGATTCACAACCTAAGCTTGATGCACAGACCATTTTTGTTTCAGACGCAGACCGTTTAGCTGCTTATGGCGGTGGGTATCTGAACGCTACGGAAACCGCGCAGCTGGAACAGGTTATTGGTGAAATGCAACTACCTACGACCACGACGGTCAATGGTAAAACAACTACTGTGGGGGCTAAACCCCTAAATAAGCAGCTATTAGATGCTATACGGGCCCGAAAAAAAGGCCGTTTTGATACAACTGATTTCGGTATCCCCGAAAAGCAAAAAACGGAACCCAGTGCGCTTCGAGTGATTGGTTCCTTGCGAAACCCTGACGGCACGGCTAATACAGGGGCTCAATTAACGGCTTTCCAAGATTATCGAAACACTAACACAGGCACCCTGAAAAGAGGGCTTCTGGATTCACCGGTGTTTAAGCAGACGCTACTTAACGAGGGCGGGACAGTCGACCTGTCGTCAGAAGCGTGGCGAATGGTTCCTACTCAGATTTACAAGGCGGGCGTTAATTACGACATGGCACGTGGTTTATCTACGATCCCCGATCGAGTGGCCTCCGTCTTTAATGAAGTTCTACGAGACAGTGTCGGCGGGCGTGTTAGCGCAGAGGGTCTCATGATATACCAAGCGGACAACGACTTTAACGCGTTGAAAACCTTGACGATGGGTACTATCGCGGATGCGATAACCGACGACAGGGTGTTAAAAGTTGTTCAAGACCAGATCATGGCAACCTTAAAGCCTGCCACAGACACGGGCGTCTTGATGTTTGACGCAAAAGCGAGAACCGCAATACAATCTGTGGCCGGGATCTTGGCTACTTCGTTAGACGAAAAAGTTGCAATATTGCCGGAATACGGCGGCAACCCACAATACTACTCGGACACAGAAATCAGAGACGCTAGAAAGGGCGCTACAAAACTGAGAAGCCTTCTTGCGGAGTATGTCCAATTTGGTGATCAGATGGATATGTTCTTGAGTGGAGAGCAAGGCGTTGGTGGCAGAGTGGGGGAACCTACCGTTCAGCAAAACCGTAACGTTCTTTACACCGAAGCCCAACGACAAACAGGAAACTAGCAAATGGATACACCTTCTTTAACTCCTTTAGCTCCGGAAATCGAGACGGATGTTCCCGTGGCCTCGAGCCCGGTAGATATTCCCGCGGCCGCTGTTTCCGCGCAGGTGCCCGTGGCCGCTCAGCCTTCACCCCTTCCCGAGGAAGAGGTGGTATCTGAAGACCTGCCACCTCTGTTCTCTTTCGGGGACAGGGAGATGCTCAAGCAAAAACTGGAAGAAAAAGGGATGGAGGGTGTAACACGAGACGTTGTTGGTATCGTAAAGCAGCAGCTCCCGCACTTTAAGTTCACCTACGAAGACTTAAGAGACGGTTCCGCGGACGTTTTAGACCTCGTGAACCCAACAGAGCTACCGTCGCAAGTCAGGGCTATGTCCGACGAAGCTATCTTGGCGATGTTTACCGATTTAGAAGATTATGGGAAGTATGATCCCCCTGTTCAAAAAAGAAACCCCGATGGGACCCCGGCCTTAGACGAAGCGGGGAAACCTGTCTTTGAAGAAAAACATTACAACCTTTCCGCCATCGCAGGCGGCGCTCGAAACACCGCAGTAGATGCGGGGTTCATGACGATAGGTGGTTGGCAGGGCGCTCGATTAGGGGCCGCCGCGTACGCGGCAAGGTCGCCTCACACAGGCCTAAGACCGTTAGACGTGGGCGGTAAGCTGGTCGCGAGCGGAATAGGCGCGATAGTTGGTTCAGGTATCTTGATGCCTGCCGCGGATTACGTTAACGAGTGGTTATTTGATGAGCCGGACCCTATTGTGGTGCCCAGTCTACAAGCCGCCTACAACGCCGGGGAAACCGCGGCCTACGGACTTACTTTCTTAGCCGCCCCTTGGGTCGGAACTAAATTAGCCGCAAAACCTTTGGGCGAGGCCTTTAATGCGGCAAAAACCCTAGAAAACTTTGCAACAATCGCGTCCAGTAAGTTTAAGCCGGCCGAACTGGTGAAATTATACGGGAAAGACTTAACGGCCCGGGCCAGTGCCGCGGGTACAAAACAAGCGGCGAAAGGCCGTGTTCGGTCCGCGCTCACCCCTAATATGGCGAAAGGCCCAACCGCCGCTCGCATTGCCGACACTCTTGCGCGAGGGGGTCAAGATGCGTTAAAGAAGGGCGCCGAAAACCCGGGCGCATGGCTAGGCGTAGAAGCGTTAGTAACGCTCGGAATGTCGGGCGCTGCGTATAACGCGGAGAAACTAGCTCCCGGCAGCGAGGGTGTTCGTTTAGCAATGGAGTTGGTGTCCGCACCCGTCTCATTACTAATGGTTAAACCGGTACTGGCTGCTACAAAAGCCACCCTCAACGTCGTAAAGAGCGTTTTGGAGGGCAGCGCGGGGGCTAAGGGTCAAGGCCTTTTGACTGATGCCATCACCCAAGAGGGTGGACGCCGGATTACGCAAGAATTACGAGAAAGTCCAGAATACCTAGCCTCCGAAAGCCCCGAAGATGAGTTAGACAAGCTGATAGAGCTTTTATTAAAACAGCCTGTCGAAGGTGACGAAACTCAGTTACCTTCCGCGGTACTAACAAAGGCCGGTTCGCGTTTAGCCCCTGCCGTTGCGCGGACCGAGGGCCAAGTGGCGACTCGGGTAAGCGACTTATCGGTGGCAACTGAGAAAGGACGAGAGCGGTTTGTTGCGGACTCTAAAGAAGCAATTTTGGAGCTACGTAAGTCAAATACTCCCGAAGGCATGCAGTTGGCTGCGGCCATTGAACAGCGGCTGGTAGAGCAAGAAGCAATTGACGTGCTTGAGGCCGGGAACACCAAGTTGATAGCGGCTACGGTAAAAGTGTTTGGGAATGATGACGTTATCCCACAAGACGCGGCCCTCGGAGAAAGGTTTTACGACCTCCAGCTGCAGCTTGTTGCCAGCCTGAAAAGCAAGCGCGACAGGTTGTACAAAGCGGTACCCGATTTCGATGTAAGACAGTTTAGTACGGCAGACGGCACTAAAGTAGACCAACCAAACTCCCTTACTATTTTTGATGTCCCGGTGTCACAAGGCGGCTTGAAATTCAGTAGTAAAGGCGCCGAAACCGAATTTAATACTATATTGGGGGGCTATAAAGACGACTTTAGGGCCATGAACGATTATTACAACCCTAAAATGGGTGACGACGGTCTTCCCATCTCGGTAGATTTTCCGGTCCAGTTTAGCCGGTTGCGTGAAATGTCGGCTCATTTTAAGTCCTTGAAAGCAGCTCGGCAACGCGTTAATCCTATGGACAGCATGGCCACTCATCTCGAAAGCCTGTCTAAAGCGTTAAATCAGGACATGACGGGGATGGATGCCGACGGGATGTTCATGACCCCCGCGGGAGAGCTTTTAACCACAAATCAAGCTAAAATCGTAGAAGCTTACACCAAAGCAAAAGCGTTTACGTACGGCATGCACAACGTGATTTCGAGAACATTTGTCTCCGAAACCTCTAAAGTAAATGCGCAAAGAGGAATGGTTTTAGACCCTTTAGACGCAGTGAAAGCTGTTAAAAAAGGTGATGACATCCCCCTAGCCCGCATAAACCAGATGCAGTCGGCTGTAAATTTCTTACGCAAAGAAGCGGGTGACGTAAAGAGTATTTCCTACACCAACAAGAGTACGGGCCAACGGCACAACGACGTTGATTTTGACGCGGAACAAACAGGCACCGAGCTTAACGAGATATTTGAGTTGATCATACGAGATGGGCGTAAAAACATCATGGACACCACTGTGGACAAAAACGGTGAGATAATACGCAAGGTCAACCTGAAAAAATTAAACGAATATAAGTCGCGTCCAAACAGTAAGCAGCTTTTTGCTATTTTCCCGGGGTTAGCCCGAGACTTAGATAGTGTGGAAAGTGCCCAAAGACTGATGTTAGAGTCTATGGACCAAGCCGCGGCGCTGAAGAACACAGACGAGCAAAAAGCGTTCTCATGGTTTTTACAAAGGCCCGAAAGCGCCACTCATGTTATTGGTCAAATTGTTTCGGGGGAGGGTAAAATAGCCCCTCGCAAAGCTTTGCAAAGCATGGTTGATAAGATAAAGAACAGAGGCAGCTACACGGATAGCGAGACAGGTGCCGTGTACACGTCTGATCAAGTATTAGACGGCATGCGAGCGGCCATATCAAACTACGGTGTAACAAAGGCGGGCGGACCAGGATTCGCGTTCAGTCCCACCATTTATTATGACACGTTGTTTGCCGACCTGAAAAGTGTCGACGCAACCTCCGCCGGCGGTGGTTTAAGATTGATAGACTTTATGAAGGATAACGGCATCGTTGATAAAGTCTATGTTGAAAACCTGCAAAAAGCCCTTAACCAAATGCGTAATGTCGAAGAAGGCATAGCAAACAACGAGCTTTCGGGGGCCTTGTTTAAACGTCCCAGTATTGCCAGCCTCGGCATGTTAAGAGTGGGTGGTTCGATGCTTGCGGGCGCCTCCCTTAATCGCTTCAAAAGCTTATTAGCTGCCGTAGGATTACAGGATTTTGGCGTAGGTGCGAGCATAACGGCGGGTGAAGAGGGTGCAAAGGCCGCAACACGTTTTGTGCTAGGCCCGGAAACCTTGGTGGTCAACAACATGTCCCGGATATTAGCTGACCCAGAAATGTTAGCACACGCGGTAAAAGAAACCCGAAGCGCAAGCGATCTGGAAAGAGAACTTACTATGCTACAGAAACTCTTGGGTGCCCAAACAAATAGAGTGGCGACCAAATTAGCGCGTGATGTCTTCTCGGAAGAAAGTTTTATTCGACCCGGCGAGATGGGCGACCGAGAGGCCGACTACAGTAAGCAGAAACTGGCCTTCCCGCCCGTGACACTACCTTCACCCGCGGCAACAAAGCCGCCCGTGACACTACATCCCCCTAGTAATACTCAGGGGGTAATGCCTCCGCCCAACGTGGCTCCCACCAACGTTGGCGGTTCTGCGCCTAGCCCCGTCCAGCAGTCTCCTGCGGCCCCGCAAAGGCCACCTGTTAGTAATCAGTCAGGCCCTGTGGACCGGGCTAGGTTTGCAGCTCTTTTTCCAGAAGATCGTGAATTAATGGGTATTGGAAGTTTGATGGGGGGTAATGCGTAATGCCCATATTTGATTCGTATGGGGGCCGCTCCAGCCTACTTACGGCTGAAGAATCCGACAGGCTTAATAACCCCGGGAAGTACGATTACGACCAAGAAAAATACGATCAACTTGTCGCGGTCCTCTTACCTAAAATAGCCGCTCGACGAGCAGCGGACAGGACGTCACGCGAAGTTGTTTCCTCTTCTTACGCGGCCTTTGGGCCTACCGTTCCGGGAGGCGCGGGTATGAGCACAAAACCGCTCTTCAGCCTTGCGGGAAGGTCTGGCCACACCAGTGGTGGCCTTGCGGGGTCCTCCTCGGAACTCGAATACGCGGAGGGCGGCGTTGTTGAGGCGCCCGATAATTTTGTAAAAAGGTACGATCAAGGTGGCCCTGTGCCACAGGTGCAACATATGAAAATGGGTGGAATGGCTTCTCCGTATGCCACGTCAATGAGAACGGGTCCAGCGCAGCAAACATTCACGGTTCCCGTCCCCGCGCCGCAGTTAAGCGAACAGCCTCTTGGCCCCCTCGGACAAATGGGTGGACAACAACAAGGTGTCGGCGGCTTATTTGAGCGCCTACCCCAAAACCAAATGGGTATGATGCAGGCCCAAATGGGTGGCGCCCCTCTCGAAGTTTACGGCAACTACCTAAACAACACATACACGGCTCCCGCAGCAGAAACGTCTCAAACGAAAGTTACTGAATTTATCGATCTAGTCGACCAAGCCGAACGAGCGCATTTTGGCGCGGAAGAAAGCTTCGGCTACGGCGGTGGTTCTTACCAGCAAGGTCTCTTAGCCCAGTACGCCCAACAGCCCTCGCAACCGACTGGCCAAGGCGCGACAAGTTTTACACCCACGTCACAGGCAGACCTTGAGCGTTTTCGGGTTTACTAAGCTGTTACCGAAGCCACCCTTTAGTGTCTTCGCCCAAAACCTGCCCCGCAATATCAATCTTGTTGCGCAGAGCTTGTAGTATTTTCACGTCAATCGTCCCCGGCGACACTAAATCAATGTAAGTTACCTTATTAGTCTGACCGATCCGGTGTGCCCGGTCTTCGGACTGTAGCCTTATCTCCAAGTCATAGCTGTTACTGTAATAGATGACCGTAGTCGCTGCCGTCAAAGTGATGCCATACCCCCCTGTTCTCGGCTGACCCACGAAAAACCTTAAAGGGCTCTCAGGATCTTGGAAATCGTTAACAATCTCTTGCCTTTCGTCTTGTGGTGTATCCCCGTAATAGGTTGCGACCGAATCTGGACCAAACCGCTCGCGCAGGGTTGCGGCTATCTGTTGTATGTCGTGTGTGTACGTCGCCCAAATAATGGCTTTTCCCTGTAACTCTTCTGCCACGTCCAAAAGCTCTTTTAAGCGGTTGTTCTTTATTAGCTGTATTTCCCCGTCGTCAGGCATTAAGTGACCGCAGCAAATTTGTTGAAGTCGCATAATCTGAGTCAACACACTCGCCGTGGTCGCTAATTCGCCATTCTCGAGCTGTGCCAACGCTAACTTTTGCATCTGCCCATACAGTTTTGCCTGCTCGGGCGTCAGTGCTACGTCTCGCTGGATATACACCTTCGGAGGCAGGTCTAAACAGTCTACTTTTAGTACCCGGTTACTGAACCGATCTAACTTTTCAGAAAGTTCGTCCAAACGCCGGTATCCCGTGATTTGCTGAAAACTGCGATGACCCATGGTCCGTTGTTGGATATTCGCGTACCGTGCTTGAAAGGCATAGTAGGAATTAAAGCCAAGTGACTTCTCTGCTAGAAAACCGCATTGGCTGAACAAGTCCATAGGGCTTTTGGTGATGGGTGAACCCGTTAATATTCGGCGATACTTAGACCGCTTCTGTAAGGACATGATGTTCTTGGTTCTAGCAGCCTTACGGTTCTTTATAGTAGTAGACTCATCCACTATCACCATGTTGTCGGGGTTTTGGTAAAGGAAAGCAGTTGCTGCGTTAGAGCCCCTAGTGCTGGAAAAAGCTTCCACGTTCATGACAAATATCTTTAGGAAAGGCTCCCTGTCAACAATGAAACCCGTAAGTTCTTCCTCAAAACGCTTCGTCTTGGAAGGTATCCACCGACATATCTTACGCGGAATGCGCTTGGGTAAATGGATAGGTATCTCACCTCGCACCCAGTTGTCGTAAACACCTTTGGGCGCTATAATCAAAGCCGCTTTTAGCTTCCCAGCTTCATACAATATGGCCATCGTATCGATAGCCACCTTGGTTTTACCTGTACCCATTTCCATGAATAGCGCGTAGTATTCCGCGGACCATGATTCTTCTAGCGCCACTCGTTGGTGGTCATAAGGGGTGGTCTCGTATTGGTAGTTCAGCATTTTTTCCTCTTTTTTTCAAAATCGCTTGACTTGTGTAGGATATAAGATAATATCTACATTTGTCAAGGCCCAAAAGGTGCCTTTAACCACGAAGGAGTAATAGTATGAGTAACGAACTAGCAAAATTGATGGAATCCGACTTTGAAGAGAAGAAGGCCAACTCCGTTGAAAAGATAGACCAACAAGGCCTTACTTCGGTAGCCGGGTTGGCCCGCCTAATACGGGACAAAGCGGTGCAGATAGAAGCACTTGAGGCTGATCTCAAGTATTCTAAGAAAGAACTGCAGACGCTCACGGACGAAGAAATGCCCGCAATGCTTGCGGAAATGGGTATCTCTTCTTTTGCCCTCGACGATGGTTCTACCATTGAGGTCAAACAGACGTATGGAGCCTCCATACTCGTTAAAAACCGTCCAACCGCTTACGAGTGGCTACGTGACCATCAGTACGACGACATAATTAAAAACACTGTCTTGTGCCAATTTGGTCGGGGTGAGGACGAGCAAGCAAACGCCTTTTCTACGTTCGCGGAAACGCAAGGTTTTGTACCACAGCAGAAAACCGAGATACACCCACAAACGCTACGTGCATTTGTGAAAGAACGGTGTGAGGCAGGTGAGGAATTCCCCATGGAGTTATTTGGGGCTTGGGTAGGTCAACGTGCAGTTATTAAGAGAGGAAAATAGAATGACAACTTCAAAAGCAGTAGCAACAAAGAACAGTAGTGACGTGGCGGTCTTTGACCCGGCCATGTTTGAGGCCGATGCGGGCCAAGGCATGGAGAACATGGGACAAGAAGACTTAGCTCTTCCTTTTCTTAAAGTTCTTTCCGGTAATGACCCTATCTTGGACGAAAACGAGGAAGCTCGTAAAGGTGACATCTACAACACCGTAACGGGTATAGCTTATAAAGGTAAAGAGGGGATCCGAGTGGTTCCTTGCGCATACCAGCGTCGCTTTATTCAGTGGGCACCTCGCGGCGTGGGCAGCGGTGCTCCCACGGCAATTTATGAGCCGGGCGAAGTGCGTCCCGAAACACAACGCTCTCCCGACGACAACAAAGACTATGTTGCGGACGACAGTGGCGAGTATATCGAGGAAACACACCAACACTTTGTGCTGATAGTTGGCGAAGACGGTAGTGTCGAAACGGCTTTGATTGCGATGAAGTCTACGCAGCTCAAGAAGTCGCGTAAGTGGAACAGCATGATGGCGTCGCGATCAATGCAAGGCGCTAACGGGCCTTTCACGCCACCCCGCTTCTCGCATGTTTACCACATGAAAACGACCTCTGAGGAAAACTCTAAGGGCTCGTGGCACGGTTGGGAAATGTCGTGTGAAGGCCCTATCGCGGAGCCTAGCTTATACGTCCGCGCTAAAGCGTTTGCCGACAGTATTACCCTCGGTGACGTTGTTGTTAAGCATACGGATGACGAAGATCCGAACGGTACTAAAATACCGTTTTAAGTTAGTATCTAGGCGGGGCACAGTGCCCCGCCCTTTTTTTTCCGCATGGGGGGCAGGTAATGTCGTTAGATAAGTTTATGGGCATCTTTGAAGGCCTGAAAGTAGCACACGGCTACTTCAAAATAGAAAAGACAGGAGCAAATGGTAAAGCTCAAGGTAAAGCAGGCGTTCTTCGCGAACCACAGACGCCAAAGCTGTGGGAAGACCACTTAACCGGTACGGGCAGCGGTCTTGGTATCGTACCCATCAACGAAGAGAACAGTTGCAAATGGGGCTGTATTGACATAGACCAGTACCCCCTCGATCACAAACTATTGGTGGATAAGATCCGCCGTATGAAATTACCCCTTGTTGTGTGCCGGTCTAAGTCGGGTGGCGCCCACTGCTTCCTATTCACCACCGCGTGGACCGAAGCCCGGGACATGCAGAAAGCTCTTCAATCCATGGCAGCCGCATTAGGCTACGGTGAGAGCGAGATTTTCCCGAAACAAATAAAGCTTAATTTAGACCGCGGAGACGTCGGTAACTTTCTTAACCTGCCTTACTACAACCACGAAGAAGGGCTACGTTACGCCTTCTTGGATGATGGCACCTCCGCCACGCTAGACGAGTTCATTGCACTCCACAAACAGTACGCTCAAACACCCGAAGAAGTTGTTAAGATACAAGTCGTCGGGGCGAGTGAGACAAAACTGCTTCAAGATGGTCCACCTTGCCTACAAATACTCTGCAAGCAGGGTATTAGCGAGGGAGGACGTAATAATGGTTTATTCAATATTGGTGTTTACCTGCGGAAAGCCTTCCCCGACAGTTGGGAGTCAGAAATCCTTCGGTACAACATGGACTATATCTCCCCACCCCTCCCTCTTGGTGAGGTGAACGTTGTTGCCAAACAGGTAGAGCGAAAAGAGTACGCCTACAAATGCTCTGACGCCCCCATCAACTCCCACTGCAACAAAGACCTTTGCCGTACACGTAAGTTCGGGATTGGTGCTGCTATTGCAGGGGCCACCATCGCTAACCTTCGTAAGTATAACTCCACGCCACCGGTTTGGTTCATGGACGTGAATGGCGAACCTTTGGAGATGGACACGGATGCGCTAATGAACCAGATGACCTTTCAGAAGGCTTGTATGGAGCAACTTAACTTCATGCCAAGGTCCGTAGCCAAGCAACAGTGGGAGAGCCGTATAAGCACCCTTCTCAGCGAGATGAAGGAGAACGAAAGCGCCATTATAGAGGTAGCGGTTGACGCCAGTACAAGCGGACAGTTTTATGACTACCTTGAAGAGTTTTGCCGCCACCTACAGGTTGCGCAGGACAAAGAAGAAATACTGCTGCGGCGTCCTTGGACGGATGAAGAGCAGGGCCTTACCTACTTCCGTCTGAAAGACTTCGAGAACTTCCTAAAGAAGAATAAGTTCTTTGAATACAAGTCTCACCGAATTGCTCAACGCCTACGTGACATCAATGGCTTAAGTGTTGTTCTAAAGATCAAAGGACGCGCTGTTCGCGTTTGGAAGATACCTTCCTTCAACACGGCAGACATTGATATCGATACACCTAAGTTTGGTGACCATTCAGGAGCTGCTTTCTAATGGCTGACAAAATAACTTTGGAAGAATGGATTAAAAGCCGCAATACCATGATCGTCAAAATGATTGACGAGGATCGTATGACCATGACCGCCGTCGCCCGGTGGTTTTCTATCTCCAAGCAGCGTGTTAAACAGGTCTACGACAGGGAGAAAGAGAAAGATGTTTAGGATCTTTGGGCCCCCGGGAACAGGCAAGACCACCACGCTGTTAAACATGGTCGATGACGCCTTAGAAGCGGGCACACACCCGCACCGCATAGCCTTCCTAGCATTTACGCGCAAGGCAGCAACCGAAGCCAAAGAACGAGCGGCTGAACGTTTTAATCTCAACCCCAAAACAGACTTAATCTACTTCCGTACACTTCATTCTCTCGCCCTGACGATGACGGACATTAGGCCCGAACAAGTGATGCAAGAGGCCCACTTCCGAGAGTTGAGTCGGTCAATAGGTGTCACGCTCGGCGGATCAAAAGCAGGCAGCTTCGACGACGACATACCTTCTATGGTTGCCAGTAACGATCCCGTTCTCGGACTGATCAACCTAGCTCGCTTGAGACAGGTATCGCTGCGAGACCAGTACAACCATAGCGACATCGACAGTGACTGGAACACCGTCAATTACGTGGACAAGTGTCTCCGTGAATACAAAGACAGTATGGGTCTGTACGACTTCACCGACATGTTGGCGGAGTTCGTTAAAGGCTCCGACGTGTTCTGCCCCGAGTTCGACCTGTGCTTCCTAGACGAGGCGCAGGACTTAAGTCCACTGCAATGGGAACTGGCTCACGCTATCGATGGTCACTCCAAGCGTATGTACTGTGCCGGAGACGACGACCAAGCTATCTATCGATGGGCGGGTGCCGATGTGGATCACTTCATTAACTTGCCGGGCGGGTCTGAAACATTGTCTCAGTCCTACCGTATACCTAAACTGGTTCACAGCCTCGCGGAGAGTGTCGTGCGTCGTATTACACGTCGTTTCCCCAAGAGCTACGAGCCAAAAAAAGAATTAGGTAACGTGACGCGGATTAATAGTATCGCGGCACTAGACATGTCCGAAGGGTCATGGCTAATATTAGCGCAAGCGGGTTATCACCTACAGCCCGTGGCGAGTGACCTCAAGTCGAGCGGACACCTGTTCAACTACCGCGGACATCGGAGCATTAGCGAGAAGCTGTCCGACGCGGTCAACGGTTGGGAGCAGCTGCGCAAAGGCAAAGAGATCACCGGGGAAGTTGCTCGGAAGATATACAGCTTTATGTCGACAGGGACACGTGTGGTCCGGGGCTATAAAAAGCTAACAGGCCTCGATGATCACGACCTGATCACCATGGGTACCTTAGTTGACAGCTACGGCTTGAAAGCGGATAAGACAATGATCTGGTCCGAAGCCATGGACAAACTCCCGGAGACAGATCGAGCCTATATCACGGCACTGTTACGGCGGGGCGAGAAGTTTAATGGCATACCCCGTATTACGGCGTCCACGATCCACGGATCAAAAGGGGGAGAGGCGGATAACGTTGTGTTGTTCACGGACCTAAGCCCGGCCGCCGATAACGAGATGAGACTTAATCCAGATGATATGCACCGCGTGTTTTACGTAGGTTTAACACGCACGAAACAAAACCTATTTATTGTTGATGCCGAAGATGTGACGAGGAGTTACGAATTATGAAAGAGTTAAAAAAAACGACGTGGAAAGAGTGGGTAAGCAATGTCGCCCAAGATGTGAAAGAAGACCCTATGTTTGCTTCGGCGGGGAAAACGACAACGGAGGGCCTAACATTTGATTGGGACAGCGACGCGAATGACTACGTGGCAACAGGCCACCTCAATAAGAAAGTTCACTGAAGGGGGAACATAATGCTGAGAGCAGACGGTTTTAACGACGCCATCATGGGGGTTGTCCAAAGGTTCGGGCAAGAGGCTGTGATTCTGTATGACACCGACAAGCTTCTGGACATATTAGTCACACGTGACGAGATGACCTATGAAGAGGCGGTAGAGTTTTTCGAGTTCAACATTCTAGGTTCATGGGTCGGGGAAGAAACACCGGCCTTCTTTTCAAAATCCAGCTTAGAAGACTTACTAGACGAAGAGGGTTTGATATGAACGGAACAATGAAAGCAGAAGCAAATCGCACCCCAAGCCAACTAGACCAAGCTATTGCTCTTGTTGAGGAGTACACAACCCAATGCACTCAAGTCGAATCAGAGAGCCATCAATCAGATACAGGAAAATTAGTAGCATCAATCACTATCTTGAAGTTACTTAAAGCACTAAAGGAGACACAATGATGAGAGAGATTAAATTTAGAGCGTGGAATCCGTTGGTAAGCAAAATGGTTGACCTAAAGCTAAACACCCAGTTTGCTGTAGGCGATGTTTTTACCGCGATGCAACCAGATGGTCTTTACCTACCTTTGGGTACTGAGTGGATAATTGAACAATACACGGGCCTGAAAGATAAGAGCGGCGTTGAAATTTACGAGGGCGACATTGTTCGATCTGTTTCTCTGGCGAATGATTGCCACCAAAAAGGCGCAACGGATGATGAGCTGCAAGTGATGTTTAATTGGGGCAGATTTACGCTGTCTTTGGACGGTGTATCCCACCACGTCCCAATATTTCCGTTCGTGGTTACTTCATCACTTGAAATAATCGGTAACATTCATGAAGGCGTTAAAGCACTAAAGGAGACAGCATGAGCAAAAAGACTGAGTTCAAGGGTATCAAATACCCTGTTATCAAAAACGTAGTGGATCCCATGGTTGACCAGCCGAGCCACTATGCCAACAGCGACATAGAATGTATTGACGCAATGGTTGCAGCCTTCGGACAAGATAAGGTTAATACCTATGCCGCGATAGCTGCCTTTAAATACATCTGGCGTATGGACAAAAAAAGTATTGAGTCCACGCAAGATAAACAAAAAGCCGTTTGGTACTTACGGTATTCAATGGGCGACGACCCGAGGATTAAAAAATGAGTTTACAAATGGCGATGTTTGCGAGAAAGAATGAGTGGGTTCCACCTTTAGAACTACCCGACATTACCGGTGCGTCTAAAATTGCAATCGACGTGGAAACACGCGACCCGAACCTTAAGAACAGTGGCCCGGGTTGGCCAACAGGCGACGGGGAAGTGGTTGGTTACGCTGTCGCAATCGACGGCTGGTCTTGCTATATACCTATCCGTCACTTCGGGGGCGGTAACCTTGACGAGAAAATCGTCAACCGGTGGCTTAAGAAAGTATTCGAGTGTCCTGCAGATAAGATCATGCACAACGCACAATATGACTTGGGTTGGATTAAACAAATGGGGTTCACGGTCAACGGACGTATTATCGATACCATGATCGTCGCCTCACTGCTTGATGAAAACCGTTTTAGTTACAGTTTGAATGCGCTTTGTTACGATGTACTTAACAAAACGAAGTCGGAGAAAGCGTTAGTCGAGGCTGCCCGGGAGTTCGGAGTCGATCCCAAAGCTGAGATGTGGAAGATGCCCGCTATGTATGTCGGACCATATGCTGAAGCGGACGCAGAGCTTACCCTTGAACTCTGGAATTACTTTTCCGTTAAGATAGGCCAAGAGGACTTGTGGAGCATCGTTAATCTCGAGCTTGACTTGCTGCCATGTCTCGTCGACATGACTATGCGAGGCGTCCGAGTCGACGTCAACCGGGTAGAGCGAACTAGGGACAGCCTCCTTAAAAGGGAGCGGGATGTCTTGAAGGAGTTGAAGCGAGTCGCGGGCCCGGGCGTTGAAATCTGGGCGGCTCAATCGCTTGCAAAGTCCTTCGACAATCTCGGAATCCAATACCCAAAGACCGAGAAAGGCGCACCGTCCTTCACTAAACTCTTCCTGCAAGAGCATGATCACCCCGTCGCGAAGCTCATCGTCGAGGCGCGGAATCTGAACAAAACATCCGGGACCTTCATCAACTCCATCATGAAACACTGCCACGCTGATGGTCGAATACATAGTCATGTTAATCAACTCCGGTCTGATGATGGGGGAACTGTGTCGGGACGCATTTCAATGCGCAACCCTAACTTACAGCAAATTCCGGCGCGAGATCCTATTTATGGACCTATGATTCGTTCACTATTCCTGCCAGAAGAAGGAGACCAGTGGGCGGCGATTGACTTCTCGCAACAAGAACCACGGATCTTGGTACATTATGCACATGTATACGGTAAAACGCGAGGAATACCACTAGAGGGTGCGGCGGACTTCGTTACCGCCTATAACGAGAAACCGGAAACAGACTTCCATAGTCTAGTGGCCGAGATGGCCAAAATTCCCCGGAAACAGGCCAAGACAATTAACTTGGGTTTGATTTATGGCATGGGTGTTAATAAATTGGCGGCAGAGCTCGACACCTCCGTCGAGGAAGCCAAGGGCTTGGTCAAGCAATACCACGCCCGCGTACCTTTTGTTAAAGGACTAATGACCGGGGTGATGAACCGCCTAAACGATAAGACTTCGGGGGGTGCGTTACGTTCCCTAGAAGGAAGGAAGTGTCGTTTTGATATGTGGGAACCCGATACGTTTGCCATGAACAAAGCTATGTCGTACAAAGAAGCGGTTGCGGCCTACGGACCAACGACCAGACTCAAACGAGCGTTTACCTATAAAGCACTCAACAGGCTCATCCAAGCATCTGCCGCGGACATGACTAAGAAAGCAATGGTCAATCTTTATAAGATGGGAAAACTCCCCATGCTGCAGATCCATGATGAACTGGCGATGTCGGTAAAGAACCTTGAGGAAGCTCAAGAGGTTGCACGGGTAATGGAAAGTGCGGTGCCTTTAGAAGTCCCCAACGTTTGCGACGTGGAAATAGGCCCTTCGTGGGGAGAAGCGAAATAACGCGGTTGAACCTTGCATTCTTGCATATGTTCCTATAATATCTTAGATAATTGGAGAGAAAAATGGATACAACACGTTGGAAAAGCATCCTCGTACCGCGAACCGTGTACGAAGAAATTAAAGAACTGTCAAAAGCCGAAGGCCGTACAATCGGTGGGCAATTACGCCTTGTTTTTGACTGGTATAAAGAAGAGCAAGGGGGAAGTAATGCCGCTAGAAAGCAAAGAGCCGGGGGAAATACACAAAAGACTGGTAATAAACCAGTGTCCAAAGTGTAAATGCACCCTCGATATAATTGAAAAAACGGTAGAGACGTTAGTCCGGCGGTGTGGCGCCTGCCGACTCACGATCTCCGACCAGATTGCGGGAGCCGAGTTCCCAATAAGTGTATGCGATTAAGTGTTGCTTATCCCATATCACTGTGTATAATGATACCGAGCATGGCAACATGTTCTCCGTAGTTAAGTACCGCCCCGAACTCGGTTGCCCCCGAGCCGGGGCATTTTTTTATAAGGAGAGTAATGATGGATAAGATTTTTATAAATGGTCTGATGGCCAAGAAGCCAAACGACAATTCCCCTGAATGGGTTAAGTGCAATATTAGTATAAAGCGCGAAGAACTTATTGGGTGGCTAACCGAACAAACAGATGAGTGGATCAACGCCCAAGTTTGTGAAAGCAAAGGCGGAAAATGGTATGCGGAGGTCGACACGTGGAAGCCGACAAACGGGTAGGCAGCGAATCCTCCGAGGATGAGGACAAAGCACAAGCCGACTTCTTCACGGCTGCCAGAATGATGGTGTCCGTGCTAGAAGAGTTCGAGTCACAGGAACTGCACGTAGGTGCCTCCGTCGGGGGCGCCCTAACACAGCTTATCTCACACCTTATACAGGTGTCGCCAGACACCCCAACCGCATTCGGCCTGCTTTCCTCGTGCATGTCAAAAGCTGCTTACCAACACGAAGTACCCACACTGTCCCCCGACCTACCGGACGATGGGCGAACACACTGACGCCACCGTCTGGACACTTAATATACAAGTGCATATACTCATAGCAAAATGAACCCGGAGAACAACATGAAAAACCTTATCAGCCTCGACGACGTCTGCCGCAAGGCAAACTGCTCACGACCCACGATCTATCGCCGACTTAAAACAACCGACTTCCCTAAGCCGCAGAAAGTAGCTGCAACCGAAGACCGCGGCCCGCGAACCGTTCACCGCTGGGATGGAGACCAAGTCGTGGCGTGGCTGAAAAAAGAAGAGAAGCGCATCAAAGCCCGGGACAAAGCGCGAGAAAAAGAAGCGTGGCTGCAAAAAGAAAAATGGATCGTCAAAGAAGAATGGGCTGAAAAAGAACGCGCCGGGACAGAAAAACCCGAGACCCTCGTCACATGGTACAAGAAAAATGAATTTATTATCCACGCCCTCGTAGGGGGACTACTTGCCGGACTCGCAGTCCAGTTCCTCGGCACCCGATAATGCATATACTGATCATGGCCATAATAATTATATTAGCCCTTATACTGGGCTACGCTCTTTACGGGAAGAAAAAAGATAAACCGACCCAGCACCCCAACCCCTTCCCCACAATCGATAAGCCAAGAATGCCGCCCACGGGAAGATATATAATTCTGAATGACTTCCAACACAGTCTCACCTCAACAGGGAGCGGTGACCCAGACTCCGCACAAGACTTTGCGTTCCAGATCGCCTTAATGTTCCAACACAGCCTCGTGCCCATAGCCGTCGGCGCCACTTGGATGGAAGGCCAACCCGCAGGCACTATCCCTCGCAAACTACTTTCCCTTTCAAAACTGGACGTACCTGTCCTTTTAGGATCAGCCAACAAGAGGGGCGGACCGTCCGAGTTAGCCAACTTGATTATCAACGAATCCAAGAAGCGCAGTGCCGGGGAGCTTCATCTCGTGGTTGGCGGCACCACCGCCGATATCCGATACGCTTTCCAGAACGGAGCGGATGCACTCAACGTCATACTCTACCTTACACCCAATACGTGGAACTCCAATAACTCCGAAGGCGCGACCGAGTTCATCATGCGTAAAGCTAAACGAGTCAGTACCATACCACCCGAGCATTTGTGGCACGACCTCGGCACTAAAGGGGGGAGCCTTAAAATACTAGGCCTAGCTCCCTACGTTTGGATTAACAACAAACGACACAACGCTATGTGGGAGGCTGGCAACAAAGCCGACAAACTACACCAAATAAGAGCAATGAACACCCAGATGGGATCCACACAGAGTGAACACCCCCTACGAGCAGCGGACTACAGACACCTCGCCGACTTCTTTAAGCTGCCCAGCGGTAACCACGACGAAATACACAGACACGTGGATAACGGCATAAAGATACTCGACGGCGTACTGGCGGCTCGACTAAGCATCTTCGGCGGTCAATAACCAACCACTTAAATACGAAAGGCTACAACATGAAAAAACTTACAATCATTAGACATAAATTTGTCGGAATCGGCGTTGGATGGGAAAAATATAGAAATGGTTATGCCATCACAATATCGCTACCACTGCTGGCGGTTTGCATAATGGTGGGCGACTGGCGGTAAATAATGAACCACCCCACCTCAGCGTAGGGTACAAGCCTTTTAACGCCGCAGCGGGCAAACGCGGCACGAGACAAAGAGATTAGCGTGGGAGCCACGGTTGTCCACAAAGGCATTTTGCTATAAACTGGCTTT
>Ga0308015_10000076_pt1 | contig 53478 bp, 46 predicted proteins | sample Neamet231_FD_203128 | JGI IMG/M metagenome (GOLD analysis project Ga0308015, IMG submission 203128) | Marine microbial communities from water near the shore, Antarctic Ocean - #231 | ecosystem: Environmental > Aquatic > Marine > Unclassified | place: Southern Ocean | collected 2014-07-28
TTTTTTAATTGCTAAAGGAATAACTTTTTTAGTTCCAATTTTATTGGCAGACATTCTAACAAAAAATGATTTTGGAATGTTAGAGTATGCATTGGCTGGTGTTGGTATGCTTTTAAACTCGATAATAAGTCTTGGAGTACCTGGTGCTTATCCTTACTTTATTTTACGAAAGAAAGAAAAGAATATTGAAGAGGGTTTTAGTCTACATCCATTATGGTTGTTATTTACTTTTCTTTTGAATCTTTTATTTTATCATAGCTTTAATTTTTATGGAATAGAAATTTACATGGCTGTTAACATCTCTTATATAATTGCAGTACAAAAATTTTACTCTACAATATTGAAAAGTCAGGAGAAAATAAATAAAGCGGTACTTCTAGAGGCAGGAATTTACGTCATATTATTTTCTTTTTTACTTGGATACTTTTTTAACTTAATTCAGCCTAACATATTTAATATTAGTAAAGCAATATTAAGTTATGCTATGTTATGGGTTTTTTGTAGTTTATATAAATTTTATAAAGTAAATAAAAACCAAATTTTTATTAAGTATAAAAAAATTATATCATTTAGTATTCATTTGTTACTTTCTTCTTCGTTTTTGTTTTTATTAACGGTGTCTGGAAGAATTCTTTCAAAATATTTTTTCGACTATGAATCCGCAGGAATTTATGGTTTTTATTTCAGATTAGCAGCAATTGTTGTGCTAATATATCAAGTGATTTCTGTTAGATACTTTAAAGATTTATATACAAAGAGCACTAGTAAATTAGACTTCTATTTTTCTTCATTTTATCTGTTTATTTTTACTTTATCAATTTTACTTTATTTTCTTTCACTATATATAATGCCTTACTTTTCAAACTATTTTAAAGAAACGTATTCAGAAAATAGAATTGTATTTTTTATATTATTTTGTCAAATGACTATGTGGATTTCTTCTGCGCTAAACTCAAGTATAGTAGATAGAGAAGGTTTAGCAAAAGTTAATAATTGGTATTTCTTGGGGTTGCTTATTCTTTTTGTAATGGTTCTTTATTTAAATAGAGATTATCTCACATTATTAAGTTTATCATTTATTCTTTATTCTCTTTTTTTTATTGCTAATATTACACAGTTCTTAACACTAAGAACAAAGAAAATTATTTTCAAAAAATCATTTATTTCTTTAACGTTTGTTTATATCGCGTCTTGTATACTGTTAATTTTAATGCATTAAAAATGACTAAATCAAAACATTTTCCTTTTGTTATAAGCCTTTTTGGCGGTATTCTAGTCTGGGTTTTTATTTTTATTTTATTTCCAGCAAAAATTGTTTCTCCTTTTGCAAAAGAATCATTTTTGTTTATTATTCTTTCTTATGTCTCTTTAATTCTCGGTTATATTTCTTTTCCAATTGCAAAAACGCACAATAAAGGTTTTGCTATAATTAGTAAAAGGTTCATATATATTATTATTATAACTACGTTAATGACTTATATAGTCAGATATATAGATTTATTTATATTCAGAAATGTTAGTTTTAGTAATGATGTTTGGCAAAATAGAGCATTATTAGCAGAAACTAAACCAAACTTTATTTTCATTGTCTGTGCTGTTTTAAAGCAGCTTTATTTCGTGCCAATCATATTTGTTTTGAAGAATAAAGTTTTGGATAAAAAACTATTGACTATATCATTCTTACTATTCTTACTTCCTTTTATTGAAGGTTTTATAAGGGAAAGTAGAAATGCGTTTTTTACACCTGTAATTTTGCTCTTTATTACATTACTTTATTTTAAAAAAATATCTTTCAATAGAAAACATATTGTAATTATTATTTCTGCCGTTACTATTCTATTCACAATAGCGACTTCAATTATTATGCAAAGAGAGGCTAGTGAAACAGATGGAAACTATTCATCCTTAACCACAGATTTTTTTTTAAACGATTTTTTAGCGCCTAGCCCAAAATTGTTTGAAGTAATACATTCAACAAAAAATATTAAGGCAAAAAAAATGATGGTATCTGGTTTTCAAATAGCACAATACTATGTGCATGGAGTTTTTGAATTTGACAACCTAGTGAAGTATTACCAAAAAACACCAATGAAACATCAATATGGTAAGTTTACATTTAGTATAATTAATAAATTTACAAATAAATATGAATTTACAGATTCTAATTTAAAAGAAGTGCAACTTATGAATCCAAGAGGTAGCACATTTATTACTTTTTTTGGAGGACTCTATGTAGACTTTGGATGGTTCGGTTTGATAGTGATTTTTTTTTATGGGTGTTTTCAGAAAAGGATTATGAATAAAGTTACTATTGGTAATAATAGCTATTTACCACTATTTTTGTTCTTTCTTTTTTGCAACTTTTTCATGTTAACATTTAATTTTTTGAGAGGTATGGGGACCTATACTCTGATTGTTTGTTTTGCCATTGTTTTTAGTCTTTCTTTGTGGAATAAATTAGCATTAAAAAATAAGTGAAAGTAGCAATCATTCATTATTGGTTTATTACAAGAAGGGGCGGAGAAAAAGTAGTAGAATCTATTTTAAAACTTTATCCTCAAGCTGATATATATACACTTTTTTACGATGAAAAAAAGTATGGGAATTACTTAAAAAACCATAAAGTATATACGTCATCCTACAATAACTTTTTTTTTAGAAAACATTATCAAAAAATATTTCCATTTTATCCTCAAGCAATTAAATCTTTAAAGCTTCAAGATAATTATGATTTAATTATATCATCAGAATCTGGACCAGCTAAAGGTATTCAAATAAATAATAATGCAAAGCATGTCTGTTATATTCACAGTCCAATGAGGTACTGTTGGGGTTTTACAGAAGACTATTTAAACTCAATAAACCCTGTTTTAAGACCATTGGCAAACTATTTTTTTAAAAGATTAAAAAAATGGGATGTAACTACAATTAACAATGTTGATTTATATATTGCAAACTCAAAGAATGTATCAAAAAGAGTTGCTCAATTTTATAATAGAAAGGCAGAAGTAGTGTATCCGCCAATAGAAAGTGCACTGTTTAAGGATTCTTTAACTTTCTCTAAAAACAAAGATTATTACTTGAGTTTTGGAGCATTAACGCCATATAAGAGGATTGATTTGTTAGTGGATTGTTTTAATAATAACGGAAAAAAATTAATTATTATAGGTAATGGGTCTGAAAAAAAGAAGTTACAAAAGAAAGCAAAGCCAAATATTGAGTTTAAGGGGTTTTTAGAGGATGCAGTTTTAAAAAATTATATTCAAAACTCAAAAGCTTTGATTTTTCCTGGTGAAGAAGATTTTGGTATGATTCCTCTAGAGGTGATGAGCTGCGGAATTCCGGTTATTGCTTTTAAAAAGGGAGGAGCATTAGAAACAGTGATTGAAAATAAAGAGGATATTTCCAAATCATCTGGTTTATTTTTTGAAAAGCAAGATATTAGTACCCTGCAAGATTTAATTACTTATTTTGAAAAGATAGAAAATGATTTTGATTCGATGTGGATACGAAAACATGCAGAAAGTTTTGAAGAAGGTAAGTTTTTGTATAATTTTAAACAAAAAATTAATAATTTGCTAACTGATGAAATGATTACCGATTTTTTACGTTAAATCATTAGAAATATTTATTCAATTAACAAAACAATAAATTAAAGCTTGAAAAAAAGATATTCTAATTTAATAAGACCTTTGCAGATAAGTATGGATATTCTGCTTATTAACCTTATTATCTATTTGGTTTATGATAAACAATATTTTAATGTTTATTTCTTGTCATACATATCTTTGTTTTGGTTAATTACTTCCGCTTTTTTTGGTTTTTATAAGGTATATAGATTTACTAGAATTCTTATGGTTTTTAAACTGTTAGTAAAACAGTTTTTGGTTTTTATTTTTGGATATTTTACTTATTTTGGTATTTTTAATGAGGGTGATATCATAAATAACCAGCTATTAATTTTAATAACTATTATCACTACCGTTTCAGTTGTTAAATTTTCATGGTTATTTCTATTAAAGAAGTATAGATCTCTTGGGAATAATTTTAGAACAACAATTGTAATAGGTTTTGATAATTCTACAAAAGATATTATCAAACTTTTTAAAAGTAAATCTAATTTAGGTTACAAATATTTGGGTTTTTTTTCTAATAAGGTTTATAAGAATAATGAATATTTAGGGGGTGTAGATGCTGTTTTTGAATATGCTCGAAAACATGTGGTTGATGAAATTTACTGTTCGTTATCTTCCTTAAATAAAAAGCAAATAAAAAAAATAAATAAATACGCAATTGATCAACAGATTACCTTAAAATTAATTCCAGATTCCCTTGAATTATATAGTAAAAACCAAAGTGTAGAATATTATGATAATTCTTTAATGGTTTTAAATGTAAATAAACTTCCCTTTAATTTTACAGAAAATTTTTATTTTAAGAGAATTTTTGATATATTATTTTCTCTTTTAGTTTGTATTTTTATTCTTTCTTGGTTAATTCCAATTCTTTGGATATTAGTAAAATTAGAGTCTAAAGGCCCTTTAATATTTAAACAAGGTAGAGAAGGTATTCAAGGTACAGAGTTTATCTGTTACAAGTTTAGGTCTATGAAGATGAATAAATTATCTAATAAGGTACATGCAAAAGAGAATGATATAAGAGTCACTAAGATAGGAGCGTTTTTAAGAAAAACAAGTATGGATGAATTGCCTCAGTTCTTAAATGTTTTATTGGGAGATATGAGTGTGGTTGGCCCTAGGCCACATCTAGAGAGCTTATCTTTAGAATATCAAAAGGATGTAGATAATTATTTAAAAAGACATATTGTAAAGCCTGGGATTACTGGTTTAGCGCAAATAGGTGGGTATCGTGGCGAAATAAAAAAGAGATCAGATATTAAGAATAGAGTCCGTTTAGATATTTTTTACATAGAAAATTGGTCTTTTTTCTTAGATATTAAAATTATTTTACAGACGGTATTAAATGTAGTCAATGGAGAGGAAAAAGCATATTAATAATGATAACAGCTTCAATTGTTTTATTTAACGATGATTTAGAAATACTGGAAAAAACAGTCAATTCATTTTTAAATACCTCTATAAAAAAGAAACTTTATCTCATTGATAATTCTAATTCTAATAAATTAGAAGCGTTCTTTAAATCTCCAGAAATAGAATATCTATTTGTAGGAAAAAATATTGGCTTTGGAGCAGCTCATAACCTTGTTCTAAACAAAATAAGTTCTAATTTTCATTTAATTTTAAATCCAGATGTTGTCTTTTCTTCGGGAGTAATTTCTTTTTTAATTGCAGCGTTACATGAAAATCCTTATGTTACTTTTGTGACTCCAAAAGTGATGTACCCTAGTACAAAACCCCAATATATCTGTAGGAAACACCCAACTTTTTTTGATTTACTAAATAGAAAATTAAAAATTTCAAAGAATCAATTTTTAAATAGAGAGTATCGAGATAGGGATTTACAAAAACCATTTCATCCAGATTTCATTCATGGTTGTTTTATGCTTTTTAAAACTACTGATTTACAAACTTTAAAAGGTTTTGATGAGCGCTTCTTTTTATATATGGAAGACGCAGATATTTGCAGAAGAATTTATAAATCTGGAAAAAAGATATTATTTTATCCTAAAGTGGAAATTATACATCAACATCAACAAGGCTCTTCAAAAAGCATAAAATTATTTATTATACATGCATCATCTGCAATAAAGTACTTTTTAAAGTGGGGTTTTAACTAAAAAAAAGTAGACTGCACTTGATTAGGGGGTTCTTTTAAATGTATCTTATTCTAAAGCCGGAATCCAAAGAATTTAAAATACATTTGCAACAACAATACAACAACAATACAACAACAACATAACAACAACGACAACACATCAATAACACAATGAATATTCTTATTTTAGGTTCAGGAGGTAGAGAACATGCTTTTGCATTAAAATTGAGTGAAAGTAGCAAAGTAAAGCAACTATTTGTAGCACCAGGAAATGCAGGAACTAACAAAATAGCTACCAATATTAATGTAGATCTTTCAGATTTTGACGCAGTAAAGAAAATTGTTTTAGAGAATAACATTAAAATGGTTGTTGTAGGGCCAGAAGTTCCGTTAGTAGATGGTGTTCATGATTTCTTTTTAGCAGATATAGATTTGAAAAATATTCCTGTAATTGGCCCTAAAAAAGATGGTGCATTATTAGAGGGAAGCAAAGATTTTTCTAAACAGTTTATGCAAAAACACGGAGTTCCTACGGCACGTTATCAATCATTTACAAAGGAGAATTTGGAAGCGGGTTTTACGTTCTTAGAAACTCTAGACCCACCTTATGTTTTAAAGGCAGACGGTTTGGCTGCCGGAAAAGGAGTACTAATTTTAAATTCTTTAGAAGAAGCAAAAGTAGAACTACAAGATATGGTTTCTAATGAGAAGTTTGGTAAAGCTTCTGCAACGGTTGTAATCGAAGAATTTTTAAAAGGAATAGAATTGTCTGTTTTTGTCTTAACAGACGGTAAAAGCTATAAAATATTACCTTCAGCTAAGGATTATAAAAGAATTGGTGAAGGAGATGTAGGTTTAAATACTGGTGGAATGGGAGCTATTTCTCCTGTGCCGTTTGCGGATGAAGCTTTTTTGAATAAAGTGGAGGAATTGGTTGTAAAACCAACAATTGCAGGCTTACAAAAAGATGGAATTGATTATAGAGGTTTTATTTTCATTGGATTAATGAATAACAAGGGAAATCCTTCTGTAGTAGAGTACAATGTAAGAATGGGAGACCCTGAAACAGAAGCTGTATTGCCAAGAATAACTTCAGATTTATTTGATTTATTTGAAGGTGTTGCGCATCAAAACTTGCATGAAAAGTCTTTTTCGGTAACAGATAAGACGGCAGCTACAATTATGTTAGTTTCTGGTGGCTATCCTGAAGCATATCAAAAAAACAAAGAAATTAAAGGTTTCGAGAATATAAAGGAATCTATTATTTTCCATGCTGGAACTGCTACTTTAGACGATAAAGTAGTTACAAATGGGGGTAGAGTTATGGCAGTAACCTCTTTTGGAGATACAATTGAAGAAGCTTTGGGAAAAACGTACAGAAGTATTGATAAAATTCATTTCGATCAAATGAATTATAGAAAAGACATTGGTTTTGATTTAGTATAAGAAATATTCTATTTTGCTTTTCCCATGGTAAATGAAAATTCAGATCCTTTACCAAAGGTACTTTTTAGTAAAACGTTTTGTTGGTGGGCTTCAACAATATGCTTTACAATAGACAGACCTAAACCAGAACCACCTTGTTCTCTAGATCTGCTTTGATCTACTCTGTAAAAGCGTTCGAATAAACGAGGGAAATGCTGTTGTTTAATTCCTTCACCATTATCTATAACTCGAATTACAAACTTATTATGATCATAATCATCTGCAGTAACAATAGTTGTACCCCCTGGTTTGCCATATTTAATAGAGTTTACAACCAGATTAATTAGCACTTGTTCTGTCTTTTCAATATCTCCAATTACGAAAATAGGAAATTCATAAATACGATCAAATTTTAGAACAATATTTCTCTTTTTTGCTTTCATTTCAACCAAATCAAAAACATTTTGAATGATTTCTAGAATGTTAAAAACCTCTTTATCTATTTTTAAACCGTCGGTTTCTAATTTGGCAATCATATCTAAATCCTTGGTTACTGCAACCAATCTTTCGACACCTTTATTGGCACGTTCTAAATATTTTAAACGAATGTTCTTATCATCCATTCCGCCTTCAAGAAGCGTAAGTATATACCCTTGCACCGTAAAAAGAGGCGTTTTTAATTCATGTGCAACATTTCCTAAAAAATCTCTTCTAAAAGAATCCCGCTCAGTTAAACTCTTTATTTCTAGCTCTTTTCCTTCTGCGTAGGTTTGCATCTTATTAGAAAGCTGTTCTATATCTGTAGTAACAGAATCTTTTTTTAAATCGTTTACATCTAGAATAGAAACATCTTCATAAATCTTTTTCAACCTTCTATAAATAAAGTGTTCTGCTCTATATTGTATAATAAAGAATGAAATAATAAAAAGTACTACAATAGAAATTAGAATGGCACTAAAACTTATTTTATTTAAAATAAAAAAGTACCAAATTGCGGCAAATACTCCAGCTATTAATGTGATGTAAATTGCAGACCAAAGCGCATAAGAATACGTTTTTTTAATTTTCATAAAAGTAAATTTATTTATCTGCGTCTAATAGCACAAACTTATAGCCAACACCTTTTACAGTTTTAAAATGGTCGTCACCAATTTTTTCTCTTAGTTTTCTAATATGAACATCTATTGTTCTTCCCCCTACAACAACTTCATTTCCCCAAACGGTATCTAAAATAACTTCTCTTTTAAATACTTTTCCTGGTTTAGAAGTTAATAAAGAAAACAATTCAAACTCTTTTCTTGGTAAAGATATTTTAACACCCGCTTTATAAACAACATATTCTTCTCTGTCAATAATAATATCTCCAACAGTATATGTTTCTTCACTTTCTTTTTCAGATTTTAATCTTCTTAATAGAGACTTTACTTTACTCACTAAAACTTTTGGTTTAATAGGTTTTGTAATATAATCATCTGCACCTGCTTCGAAACCTGCAACCTGAGAGTAATCTTCTCCTCTTGCGGTTAAAAAAGAAATAATTACATTTTCTAAAGAACTTATTTTTCTAATTTTTTCACAAGCTTCGATACCATCCATTTTTGGCATCATAATGTCTAACAAAATTAAATGCGGACTATTTTTTTTAGCAGATGTTACAGCTTCTAAGCCATTTGTAGCGGTAAAAATTTGATAACCCTCGCCTTTCAGATTATAGCTAACAATTTCTATAATATCTGGCTCGTCGTCAACTAATAAGATTTTAATATCACTTTTATCCATATTTCTACAAGGGTAAGTATCAAAAATAGTAATTTAAACCGAAACATATAATTTAATTACAACCAGATTTATTTAGTTAACAATTGTTTAATGCTAAATTAACAAATGCATATTATAGCATATCTTAAAAATAATACTACTACAGGTTTTGTAGCCTATCCAAACTTAGTTACAAACAAAGAGTTTACAATTTTTCTAGAAGTATTAGTTTAAAAGCTTCGAATTTAATTTGAAGCTTTTTTATTTTTACTATCTTTATTTTGAAAAAGAAAAACCCATTGCTATGAATTTGTCAATTAAATTAGAAGATATCTTGTTTTTAGATATTGAAACAGTTCCGCAAAAAGAGAATTGGAAAGAACTCTCAAAAGAAACACAAGCCCTTTTTGAAAAGAAAACGCAATACCAGCGTAAAGAAGAGTTTACAGCAGAAGCATTTTACGATCGCGCCGGTATTTGGGCAGAATTTGGAAAAATAATATGCATTTCTGTTGGGTATTTTGTGGATACAGAAAAGAAAAAGCAGTTGCGTTTAACTTCTTTTTTTGGAGATGACGAACATAAACTGTTAATTGATTTTAAAGCACTCTTAGATAAACACTTTGTTAAGAAAAGTAATGTTTTATGTGCGCATAATGGAAAGGAATTCGATTTTCCTTTTATAGCTAGAAGAATGATTGTACATCAAATAGCATTGCCCAATAAACTGAATTTATTTGGTAAAAAACCATGGGAAGTGCCACATTTAGATACTTTAGAATTATGGAAGTTTGGAGACTATAAGCATTATACTTCCTTAAAACTACTCACCTCTATTTTAGGCATTCCTTCTCCGAAAGATGATATTGATGGCAGTGAGGTTGCAAAAGTTTATTACCAAGAAAAAAACCTACAAAGAATTGTAGACTACTGTGAAAAAGATACGGTTGCCGTTGCGCAAGTGCTGTTAAGATTCAATAATCAAGCGTTATTAAAAGAGATAGATATTGTAAGTGTTTAATCTTCTAATTTCATAGTAAGCTCTAACCAACGCTCTTCTTTCTGTTCTATACCTTCTATAGTTTCTTGCAGTTCTTTAGATTTTTTCGAAATATCTTCAGGAGCAATTTCTACATTTAAAAAAGCTGTTTCAATTGTTAATTTTTTCTTTTGAAGCCTTTCAATATCTCCTTCTAAAGCACCAAATTCCCTTTTTTCATTAAAAGTTAATGTGTTTTTTGTTGCTTTCTTCTCGGTTTTTGTTGCAGCTGTTTTTGCAACATGCTTTTCTGCAATTTCTTTGGGTGCAGAGCCATCATAGGCTCTAAAATCTGAGTAATTTCCTGGAAAATTTTCTACAACACCTTCGCCTCTAAAAACAAAAAGTGCATCTACAATCTTATCCATAAAGTACCTGTCATGAGAAACTACTAAAAGGTTACCTGGGTAATCTAGTAAGAAGTTTTCTAAAACATTTAAGGTAACAACATCTAAATCATTAGTAGGTTCATCTAAAATTAAAAAGTTAGGATTTTGAATTAAAACAGCACATAAGTACAAACGTTTTTGTTCGCCACCAGAAAGTTTTTCAACAAAATCATATTGTTTTTTCTTATCGAATAAAAAACGTTCTAATAATTGAGACGCAGATATTTTTCTACCTTTAGAAAGTGGAATAAATTCTCCAAATTCTTTTACAACTTCAATAACTTTTTGTCCTTCTTTAATTTGTATTCCGGCTTGTGTATAATATCCAAACTTTACGGTTTCACCTAACACCACTTTTCCACTGTCGGCCTCAGCTTTTTCTGTTATAATATTTAAAAAAGAAGATTTCCCTGTTCCGTTTTTACCAATAATACCAATTCTTTCTCCTCGTTTAAAAATATAATCGAAATTATCAAGTATTTTTTTGTCTCCAAAAGATTTATCTACTTTATGCAGTTCTAGAATTTTACTTCCGAGACGTTCCATGTTAATTTCTAACTGCACTTGGTGGTCTTTTCTTCGCTGGTGCGCACTTTCTTTAATTTGGTAAAAATCGTCTGTTCTAGACTTCGATTTTGTGGTTCTTGCTTTTGGTTGCTTGCGCATCCATTCTAATTCTTTTTTAAATAAACTTTTAGCTTTCCCTAGGTTGGTAGCTTCTAAGGCCAAACGCTCTTCTTTATTCTGCAAGTAATAAGAGTAATTTCCTTTGTATTTATATATTTTACCTTCGTCTAATTCTAAAATCTCGTTACAAACACGCTCTAAAAAGTATCGGTCATGCGTTACCATAAATAGAGTTATTTTTTCTTTTGCAAAAAAAGCTTCTAACCATTCTATCATTTCTAAATCTAGATGATTTGTTGGTTCATCTAAAATTAATAAATCTGGTTTATTAATAAGTACAATAGCCAGAGATAATCTTTTTCTTTGTCCACCAGAAAGTGCACTAACCTTTAAACTTAAATCCTCTAATTTTAATTTAGATAAAATTTGTCTGTATTGCGTTTCAAAATCCCAAGCATTATGCTGGTCCATTAAATCAAATGCAGCTTGATAAGCATCTCCATCATCAAGGTTTTTTAGTGCCTTTTCGTATTGATTTACAATAGACAGAATCTTGTTTTCGGTAGCAAAAATGGTTTCTTCAATAGTTAAATCAGGATTAATATCATCTTTCTGCGCTAAATATGCAATAGAAATACCTTTTCTACTAACTACTTGTCCAGAATCTGGTACATCTAAGTTTGCAATAATATTCAAGATAGATGTTTTACCACTTCCGTTTTTTGCAACAAAAGCAACTTTTTGATCTTTATTAATTCCGAAAGAAATGTCTTCAAATAAAATGCGTTCTCCGTATGCTTTAGAGATATTTTCTACTGATAAATAATTCACTATTTATAATTTTTTACAAAGAAACAAAAAACCCATTCAAAGGCTTGGTTTTTTTGAGCATTTAATTTCAGTTAGTAGTTCTTATTTTTCTTCTTATTAATTTGTTTTAAGTAATCTCATTTTTTTAAAATCTTTTTATTAGTAGTATATTGCCTCTTTAATTTTGAAAAAGAAAAATATGAAAATAATTGTACCAATGGCCGGAATTGGGTCTCGCTTAAGACCGCATACTTTAACAGTTCCCAAGCCTTTAACAGTAATAGCAGGTAAACCAATTGTACAAAGATTGGTAGAAGATATCTCTTCTGTAATAGATGAGGAAATAGATGAAATTGCTTTTATAATTGGACCAGCAAAAAAAGGATTTCCAGCAGATACAAAAGATAATTTATTACAAATAGCCAAAGAATTAGGAGCCAAAGGATCTGTATATGTGCAAGAAGAGGCATTGGGCACAGCACATGCTCTTTTTTGCGCAAAAGACTCTTTAAGTGGCCCTTGTGTAGTTGCCTATGCAGATACTTTATTTAAAGCTAATTTTAAGTTAGATGCAAATGCAGATGGTGCAATTTGGGTAAAGAAAGTAGCAGATCCAAGTGCCTTTGGGGTTGTGAAGGTCGAAGATGGGTTTATAACTGATTTTATAGAAAAGCCTAAAGATTTTATATCAGACTTGGCAATTATTGGAATCTATTATTTTAAAGATGGAGATAAGGTAAGAGACGAAATTCAATATTTAATTGATAATGATTTAAGAGAAAATAATGAATATCAATTAACAAATGTTTTAGAAACCTTAAAGAGAGATGGTGCTAAGTTTATTCCAGGAACGGTGAGTACTTGGATGGATTGTGGGAAAAAAGATCCAACGGTAGATACGAATAAGCAAGTGTTAGATTTTGAACACAAAGCAGGAAATAATTTAGTTTCTAAAGACGTTGTAATAGAGAATTCAGAAATTATTCAACCTTGTTATATTGGTAAGAACGTAGTCTTGAAAAACACAAAAATAGGGCCTTATGTTTCTATTGGAGAAAATAGTACTGTAGAAAATGCGACCATTACAAATTCTTTAATACAAACAAACGTACTAATTACGAATACAAAATTAGACAATGCTATGATAGGAAACCATGCAAAGTATGATGGTGGTTTTACTTCTGTGAGTATTGGAGATTATACAGAATTAACCTAATGATTTTTAGAGTAAAAATCATGCAAAACAGAAAAGAGACTGCTTTAAAATTTTTAAAGTGGTCTCTTTTTTCTTTGCTTTTTTTTCTCATCTCTCAAAAAAGCTATACACAAGACAGTCTCTCTGTTGCAACAGACTTTACAGAAGAAAAGGAATTGAAATTTCAACAGTTTTTCTTTAATGCATTGTCTCAGAAGTCTATTGGAAATTATCAAAAGGCAATAGAAAACTTAGAGAGCTGTAATCAAATACTACCAAATAATAAATCGGTCTTTTTTGAGTTTTCTAAGAATTATTTATATTTAAATAATACACTTTTAGCAAAGGAATATATTAGCCGAGCAATTATTCAAGATTCTAAAAATATTTGGATGCAAAAGCATTTGGTGAAAGTTTTTGAAAAAGAAAACAATTTTTTTGAAGCTATAAAAATTCAACAAAAAATTATTGTTTTAAATCCAAAAGAAAACAAGAATTTAGTATTGCTTTATTTGAAAAATAGAGATTACATAAAAGCTTTAAGTTTCATAAAAACCTTAGAAGAAGACAATTTATTATCTTTAGATCTTAAAAAAATAAAAGAACGTTTAGAAAAAAATAATTATTCTGAAACACAAAAAGTGAAGGTTTCAAAAGATATTTATAAAAGGTTTGAAACAGAAAAAACGTATACAGTTTTAAAACAAATCTTATTAGCTACCAAAGATAAACCTAGATTACTCTTAAAATATAGCAAAGAGGGTATTGCTTTGTTCCCTGCGCAACCTTTTGTATATTTAATAAACGGAAGCACCTTAAATGTAAATAGAGATTTCAAAAAAGCATTAGAGATTTTACAAAATGGAATTGATTTTGTAATAGAAGATGCTATGGAAGCACTTTTTTATAAAGAAATGGCTTTGGCTTATAAGGGTTTAAATAATAAAGTTGAAGAAAGAAGATATATGGAGAAGTATAAAAAATTAGTTAATTAGTATGCGATATTTAAAATATTTAAAATATTTATTTATTTTTATTTTTGTTTTTACTGCTTGTAAGACAAAAAAATATGCATTAGATAATAGCATCATTGCCAAAGAAATGTCTGCTAAAAAAGTAGCAAGAAAACATGTTTCTGCAAATTTTAATAAGAAAACGATTGCGGCTAAATTTAAAGTTAATTTTAACGATGGGATTACAAAACAAAGTATTTCCGTCTACTTAAGAATTAAAAAGGATGAGGTTATTTGGTTGAAGGGAACTAAATTTATTAATATTTTTAAAGTGAAGATAACACCAGAGGGAGTGCGTTTTTATTCTCCTATAGAAAAAAAATATTTTGAAGGTGATTTCTCTATGTTAGAAAAATTGTTAGGTACAAAGATTAATTTTCAACAATTACAAAACTTGTTTTTGGGACAAGCAATTTTAGATATTAAAAATAAAAAGCAAAATATAGCACTAGAGAAGAACTCTTACGTTTTATCTCCTAAAAAACAGGTAACTTTATTTGATGCATTTTTTGCTATACATCCCGGACATTTTAAGTTAAATGAGCAATCTATTATAAATACTTTAAAAAAGCAGCGGTTAGATATTAAGTATACTTCTTATAAATTGGTAGATGATGAAATTATTCCACAACAAATAAATATCAAAGCAAAACAAAAAAATAAACTAACAATAATAGATTTTATATTAAGATCTATTGAGTTAAATACAAAAATAAACACTTCTTTTACAATTCCTAACGGATATAAACGCATGAACCTGTAGTGATGAAATCTCCATTTTACGTAGTCTTTGTAATAGCCCTTTTTAGTTGTCTTTCTTCTTTTAGTCAAACGAAAAAAGAGTTAGAACAGCAGCGAAAAAAATTAAATAGAGAAATTTCTCAGGTAAATAGGTTGTTGTTTAAAGAACAAAAAAAAGAGAAGAATGTTCTGGAAGATTTAAAAGACCTAAATCAGAAAATAGATATTAGATTAAGTTTAATAAATACTATTAATTCTGAAGCAAAGTTATTGACTTCGGAAATTACAAAGAACAAGAAAGAGATTGCTCAGTTAGAAAAAGAACTAGCTATTTTAAAAGTAGATTATGCAAGTATGATTTTTAAATCTTACAAAAGTAAATCTCAACAAAGTAGAATAATGTTTTTGTTATCTTCAGACAATTTTTATCAGGCATACAAGCGGCTAGAGTATATGAAACAATATACTTCTTTTAGAAAAAGACAAGGAGAGGAAATTGGTTTTCAGACTGGATTAGTGAAAAAAATGAATGATTCTTTGTTGTTTCAAAAACAAGTAAAAGATACACTAATTCTAGCGGAAAAATATCAAAAAGAAAAAATTGAGTTAGATAAAAACAATAAAGAGAATTTAATCTCTATAATTAAAAAGAAGGAAAGAAAATACAAAAGAGAAATTCAAAATAAAATAAAAGCAGAGAGAAAGGTTGCTAAAAAAATAGACAAAATTATTCGTGATGAAATTGAGAAAGCGAATAGAATTGCATTGGCAAAACTTAAAAATAAAATAAAAAATACAAAAAAAAATGAGTTTGTTTTAAGTCCAGAAGCAAAAGCTTTAGCTGCTAAGTTTGAATTAAATAAAGGAAAATTACCTTGGCCTTTAGACCAGGGTTTAATTACTAGAAGGTTTGGTAAACAGCCGCATCCTACTTTTCCAGGAATTACAATTAATAGTACAGGTTTGCATTTAGTAACTCAGAAAGGAAAAAGTGCAGCTGCCATATTTAATGGAAAAATATTAAATGTATTAGTCACTTCAGAGGGCAGAAAGAATGTTTTAATTCAGCACGGAAATTATATTACTTCCTATAATAATTTAGATAAACTTTATGTTAAAAAAGGGGATACTATAATTACAGGTCAGAAGATTGGTCAGATATTTACGGATAAAGTTTCAGGAAAAACAACACTTATTTTTGCCCTGTATAAAAATACAACAAAGCTAAACCCATCTTCTTGGATTTTAAAAAGATAGTTTATTTTTCTCTGTGAGCCTATATAATGTTATTCTGAAGAATAATAGAATTTGGCAAGTTGCTTAGTTTTTTTCAGGTGTTCTTAAAGTGATAATAAATACACCAATATTCTAAATTTCCTCAAGTAATGTTATTCGCACTATCTTTCTCTAACATGGTTATAGAGGCTCCTATTTACAAAGAATAGTTTGTAAACAAAATAATACCTGCCGTAATATTAGATAGAATAGACCATTGTTTTAATTATGAATTAAACAAAGCTTTTAATTCTGTAGCTTCGTTTGGTTTTAATTTCCCTGCTAAAACTAAACTCAACTGTTTACGCCTTAAGGCACCTTTAAAACGTTCTTTTTCTAGAGCTGTTTCTGGAATTATTTGGGGAATTTCAACTGGTTTTCCAGTTTCGTCTACTGCAACAAAAGTGTAAATACCTTCATTTACTTTCGTTTTTTTACCAGATTGCCTATCTTCAATCCAAACGTCTACATAAATTTCCATAGAAGATTTAAATGCTCTAGAAACTTTTGCTTCTAACGTTACAACACTGCCCACGGGAACTGCTTTAGAAAAGACTACATGGTTAACAGAAGCAGTAACTACAATTCTTCTTGAGTGTCTTCGTGCAGAGATGCTGCAAGCTCTATCCATTCTTGCTAATAATTCTCCACCGAAAAGATTATCTAGATAATTAGTTTCTCCTGGTAAAACTAAATCTGTTAAAATTGTTAAAGATTCCTTAGATGTTTTTGTTTCCATTTAGAAGTAAATTTTATGCAAAGATACATAAACACTCATTTAAAAATGATTTAAAAAACACAAAGAAAGTGTAAACTATTGAATGGCTTTAACCAAAAACCAAGCATCTGTTGAGACGGTTTTTTTAATTTTATATAAGCTGTTAATTGCATCATTTCTGTTTGCGTAACTATTAAAAGCAACCTGGGTTAATCCCCATTTATTAAGACCAATAATTTGAGCATTGAATCCTTGAGCAATTAGTTGTTTTACTTTTCTATCTGCATTTTCTGGAAATTGAAAAGAACCGGCAACAACATGATATGGTTTTGAAACTTTTTTAACCACATTTAGTTCTAAGGTTGGTAACGGGTTTGCAATAATAAACGTAGCCGTTTGTATCTTTTTCTCTAGTGCAATCTGCTGATTAATTGCTATTTTTTTCTGCTTATCATCTTGAATACCATTATATCCAGCAAAACTTAATGTTAATAAGATGGCAGCAGCAGCGGCGTATTTTATAAATAAAGGAATTACTTTTTTGTCCTCAGAGATATCTTCAGTAACCAAAGGTATTATTGGTGTAGCATTTCTTTTAATAAGAGATGTTGGCACATTCGCTAAGCCAAAAGAAGCAGTTAAAAAATTGATTTCTTTTGTTGGTTCAAAAACAATTTGTTGTTTTTTATTCAACACAATAGTTCCTAAATTATCTAATTGAAATGCGCTAGATTTTAACTCATTTTGCCAATTTAATACAGATAAAGATATTGCTGCAGTAGCCTTTTCAAAAGAAATCTGCTCTGCAGAAGCGACGTAATTAGTTAATAATCCATCATTATGTTTTAGATGACTATTAAACGCAATTTGTTTTGTTGGCGGATAAAATGTGTGCGAATCTGAATTTAATTTAGCTCCAATTCTATGGGTAACAAAACCTCCAAAATTAGGAACTATTACGCAATCGTATCTATATAGTAAGTCGTTTATGTAGTTAGCTAAATTCATATAAACAAATATATAATTTTTGAGGTCTAGTTGGATAAGCTTCTGTAAAAATTATTAACAAATTTTTTATATATTGGTTCTCAAATTGTTAGCTATTGAAAGACGAAAAATTGCTCGCTATCTTAAGATTGCAGAAATGTAAGGCTGTAGGAGATATTTTAGCGAAGAAACTTATTGTAAACGTGGGAGATGTCTCTCAAATTTTTAAAGAAAAACGAGCTAGTTTATCAAAAATAAACGGAATAGGAAATCATGTTTTAAAGCATCTTTTTGATGAAGAAAGCCTAAGGTGCGCGTCCCGGGAGTTGAAATATATAAAAGAAAATGCGGTTTCGTATTCTTATTTTTTAGAAGATGATTACCCCACCAATTTGCAGCATTGTATTGACAGTCCTATTTTATTATTTAAAGACGGTAATGTCGATTTTTCTAACCAAAAAATTATTTCTATTGTTGGCACCAGAAACATGAGCTCTTACGGGCGTGATTTTTGTAACAAATTAATAGCAGATTTGGCACAATACAACCCTTTAATAATAAGTGGTTTTGCATATGGTGTAGACATATGCGCGCACCAGGCTGCAATAAAAAATAATTTGCAAACAGTTGCTGTTTTAGCCCATGGTTTGGAGCAAATTTATCCGAAAGTTCATAAAAAATATATTAATCAGGTAAATGAAAATGGTGGGTTTCTAACCGAGTTCTGGCATGATGATGTGCCTTTAAGGGAAAATTTCCTAAAAAGAAATAGAATCGTTGCAGGTATTTCTAAAGCTACAATTATTATAGAATCTGCCGTAAAAGGTGGCTCTTTGGTGACTGCAGATATTGCGAATTCTTATGATAAAGATGTATTTGCAGTTCCCGGTAGAACTTCAGATATATATAGCAAAGGCTGTAATAATCTTATTAAAAATAATAGAGCATTTTTGCTAAACTCTGCAGATGAAATTGTAAAAATGCTAAATTGGGATTTGAGTGAAAAACCAAAAATAATACAGCAACAATTATTTTTAGAGTTGAATGAAAATGAACAGAAAATTTATGATTTACTGCATGAAAAAGGAAAGCAATTATTAGATGTAATTTCTTTAGAATGTAACATTCCTATTTACCAATTATCCGCAATTTTATTGCAGATGGAATTAAAAGGTGTCTCGAAACCTTTGCCAGGAAAAATGTTTGAATTGGTATAATATGCCTATTTTTGAGAAAAACCAATAGATAATATGGCGGTAGGGAAAAAATTGATGTCTAAAAAGAAGCCTACATTTCCAATTAATGGAATGTTAGATGCCTATTTAAAAAACTACAATAGAAACACAAAAATTTCGCTTTATTATGACGATTTATTGCGTTTTCAGGGGTCTGTTACGGTTTACGATAAAAATGATGAAGACACGCTGTGGGTAAGAACTTATTTTTCTCAATTTGATAGAGAAGAAATTGATAGAAATTTAAAGAAAATTTATACAAAGTTGCATTCAGACGGTAATGATGACAATATTCCGTTTTTAAATGTAGATGCTATTGATTACTGTACGTTTGGAAACTCTAAACCTTTCAGAATAAAAATTAGAAACATTTTAAATGATAATTTCACCTATTTTTATGTAAAAAAGGCAGATGCTTCTCGTGTTTACGGTTTAGAATTAGAGCATATTTTGTCACCTCATAATATGAATTTTTTAGTTTTTAAAGATACTTTAATAGAAGAGCATATTGCAGGAATACCCGGAGACGACTTTATTAGAGAGAATTTACCAAACTGTACAGAATTAGAAAAATCTCAAATAGCTAAAGAGTTTGTAAAATTTAAAGAACGTTGTTTAGTGCGTTTATTAGGAGATATGCGTTCATACAATTATGTGGTAACACCAACGCATGATTTTGATCAAATTATTTATAAAATTAGGGCTATTGATTTCGATCAGCAATCTTTTGAAGGAAACTTAAAAGTATACAACTTACAGTTTATGAAAGAGAACTTTAAGATGATAGAAATGGTGGGTAAAAAATTGCAAAATGATTCTATTAACCAATATAAAATAGAAGAGCGCTCTTTTATGGCAAAAAGAATGATTACTGCGCCAAGAAGAACTACACGTCTCATAAAATGCATGAAAGCAGATACTATTTCATTTCCAGAGAATGTAGAATTATTAAAAAAACATCTTATTAAATATGTTGGTGATATAAAGTTTAAAGACTGTGATAATATGGGGGAAGTTTTAGAAACTATTTTAGAGTTTGTAAAACGGAACTACTTAGATATCAGTAATAAAGATTTGTTTTAATTTTTTAGAAGCTATTTCCTGCTTTCGCTACTCGCTTTTTTCCGAAAGATAGCCGAAACAGGCTGCTTAATAAGTGATAAGCTTGTTCTCTAATAGTATTTATACTTTAAATTTATTTCTACTTCGTACACTTTCAATAACAACGGTTAATAGAATTAAACTTCCTCCCCAAAAAGTGCGCATTGTAGGTATTTCCTGAAGAAAAAAGAAGGCTAATATAATTCCAAAAATGGGTTGTAAACTACTGATGATACTTGCGGTAGATGCAGAAAAGAATTTCAAAGAATGCAGCATTAAACTATGCCCAATTGCTGTGGTTAAAAACGCCAATAAAAGAAGATAAGGAAACTGACTTTCTAAACCGGATATGTCCATAAAAAACAAAGTTGGTAGTAGTAAAATTGTAATAATTACAGTTTGATAAAACATCAACATTGTACCATTATACTTTGCAACATGTTGTTTTAAAATTAATACTCTTACTGCGTAACAAAATGCAGAAAAAACCCCAAAAAGAATTCCTTTTACTTGCGTGCTTTCGATATTAAATTCTGGCGTTAAAATAAACAAACCTGTCAAAACCATTAATCCTAATAGGATGTATATTGGGTCAAATTTTACCTTTAAAAATAACGGCTCTAATAAAGCTATAATAATGGGAAAGGTATATAAAGATAAAACACCTAAAGCTACATTTGATAGTTTTAAGGCATAAAAATAAGTAACCCAATGCACTGCCATTAGTAGACCGCTTATAAAAAAAGGTTTATAATCTTTAGATGATTTTATTGTTAAATCTATCTTTTTGTATTTGCAATAAAAATATAGAAGAACCATAGCAATGGCTGCTCTAAACCAAATAATTACTTCTGTAGGCATGGCAATATACCTACCTAAAACGCCAGAAGTACTTATAAATAATGTAGCTAAAAGTAATCCAGAAATATTTTTTAAGTGCGCGTTTTCCATCAAATTTTATTCAGAATATGTAGTGCTGTTTTTACAGAATCAATTCTTATAAAAGTAATTAATAAACGCAAACCGTTTTTAGTTTCTTTCTCTTTCATTACACAGCTTTTACCATTGTTTTTCACATACTGTAACATCTTAGAAAAAGCTTGTGTTTGGTAGAAATCGCTTTGTTGGTTAGCAACAAAATAACCAAGCATTCTTTTTTGTTTTAGAATGATTTTTTCTAGACCCAGTTCTTTTGCCAACCATTTTATACGCACAGAATCTAAAAGATCGCAAACTTCTGTAGGTATTTCTCCAAATCTATCAATAATTTCAGCTTCAAAAACTAGTAATTCCTCTTCTTTTTGGAGCGTTCCTAATTTGTTATATAAAGCCAATCTTTCTGTAATAGAATTTATATAATCATCCGGAAATAGAATTTCAAAATCAGTATCAATAGTTACTTCTTTTACAAATTCTTTAGGTTTGTTAGTATCTGTTGGATATAAATCTTTAAACTCGTTTTCTTTTAATTCGTCAATAGCTTCTTGTAATATCTTTTGGTACGTATCAAATCCAATATCATTTATAAATCCACTTTGTTCACCACCCAATAAATCTCCTGCACCACGAATTTCTAAATCTTTCATAGCAATATTAATTCCGCTTCCTAAGTCAGAAAACAACACCAATGCCTCAATACGTTTTCTGGCATCATCTGTCATCATATGATAAGGTGGCGTAATAAAGTAACAGAATGCTTTCTTATTAGATCTTCCAACTCTACCCCGCATTTGATGTAAGTCAGACAATCCGAAGTTATTGGCATTGTTAATGAAAATGGTATTGGCATTCGGCACATCTAAACCACTTTCTACAATGGTAGTAGAAACTAAAACATCAAAATCGTTATTCATAAAACCGAGCATTAATCCCTCGAGTTTTTTACCTTCCATTTGTCCGTGACCAACCCCTACTTTTGCGTAGGGCACTAATCTTTGTATTAATCCAGCAACCTCTTTAATGTTTTCAATTCTATTATGAATAAAGAAAACTTGCCCACCGCGTGAAATTTCATAAGAAATTGCATCTCTAATAGTTTCCTCAGAAAAACGAATTACATTACTTTCTATAGGGTGTCTGTTTGGTGGTGGTGTTTTTATAATTGATAAATCTCTTGCCGCCATTAAGCTAAATTGCAACGTTCTAGGAATAGGAGTAGCAGTTAGGGTTAGAGTGTCGACATTTTCTTTTAAGGTTTTTAATTTATCTTTAACAGCAACCCCAAATTTTTGTTCTTCATCAATAATTAAAAGCCCTAGGTTTTTAAATTCTAAACGTTTATTTGTTAACTGATGGGTGCCAATAATAATATCTACAGACCCATCATTTACGCCACTAATAGCTTCTGTTTTTTGCTTCGCAGTTCTAAACCTATTCAAATAATCTATCCTTACAGGAAAATCTTTTAAACGCTCTGTAAATGTTTTATAATGCTGAAAAGCCAAGATAGTTGTAGGGACCAAAATAGCTACTTGTTTTCCATTATCTACTGCTTTAAAAGCGGCTCTAATTGCAACTTCTGTTTTACCAAAACCAACATCACCACAAACCAAGCGATCCATAGGTTGCTCTTTTTCCATATCATTTTTTACATCCTGTGTAGATTTAAATTGATCTGGTGTATCTTCATATATAAAACTTCCCTCTAGTTCATGCTGAATGTGTGTATCTGGTCCAAAAGCAAAGCCTTTTTGAAGCTTTCTTTTTGCATATAATTGAATTAAGTTAAATGCAACATGCTTAACTCTTGCTTTTGTTTTTTGCTTAATTTTTTTCCAAGCACCAGAACCTAATTTGTAAATTTTTGGAGTTTTTCCGTCTTTTCCGTTGAATTTAGAAATCTTATGAAGCGAGTGAATACTTACATACAAAATATCTCTTTCTCCATAGACAAGCTTAATTGCTTCTTGCTTTTTACCTTGAACATCAATTTTCTGTAAACCCCCAAATTTTCCAATTCCATGATCCATATGGGTCACATAATCTCCAATCTCTAATTTATTTAGTTCCTGAATAGTAATCGCTTGCTTTTTTGCGTAACCATTTTTTAAGCGGAATTTATGATAGCGCTCAAATATTTGGTGATCTGTGTAGCAAACCAATCTGTTTTCTACATCTATAAAGCCTTGATATAACGGAAAAACTACCGTTTCATAATGTACTTCTTGTTTAGAATCGTCAAAAATATCGTGAAAACGTTTTGCTTGTTGTTCGTTTGCACAGAAAATATAGTTTGTAAAACCACCTTTATGATATTCTGTTAAATTCTCAATTAGTAAATTAAATTGTTTATTAAAAGAAGGTTGCGGAAGGGTATTGAATTTAATCTCTCGTATTTCTTTAGTCTCAACTTTAGGAGACATTTCCACGAGAGTGAATTCTTGTAACTGGTCTTTAATAAAATTTCCATTACAAAATAATTCACTTGGCTCTGCGTGTTTAATTTCTTTAGAAAGGTCTTCAAAAGCTTCGGATGCTTTTTCGAAATATTTATCTAAATTACCAATTAATAAACTGGTATTTTTTGTAAAAATTATTGTTTCAGATGATATATATTTTAAGAAACTTTCTCTATGCTCTTGTAAGGTTTTATTTTCTACGTTAGGAATAATAGATACTTTTTTCAACTTCTCTGTTGAGAGCTGTGTAGCTACGTCAAAACTTCTAATACTGTCTATTTCGTCGCCAAAAAATTCAATTCGATATGGCTCATCGTTAGAAAAAGAAAAAACATCTATAATTCCCCCTCGAACAGAAAAATCTCCTGGTTCTGTGACAAAATCTACCCGTTTAAACTTGTATTCAAACAAAATTTCGTTTACAAAATCTAAAGATAAGTTTTCGCCAACTGTAACTTTTAAAGTGTTTTTTTCGAGCTCTTTTTTAGTAACAACTTTTTCAAATAATGCTGCAGGATACGTTACAATAATTGCTGGTTTTTGTCTAGAATTTATTCTATTTAATACCTCAGATCGTAATAATATATTTGCATTATCTGTTTCTTCAATTTGATAAGGTCTTCTGTAGGAACCTGGATAAAAAAGCACATTTTTTTCTCCTAACAACTGCTCTAAATCATTTAAATAATAAGCAGCTTCTTCTTTGTCATTAAAGACTAAAAGGTAGGGTTTTTTTGATTTTTTAAAAGTTTCTGAAATAATAAAAGACAGTGAAGATCCGACCAAATTCGATATTTGAAAATGGTTTTTTTCTTTTTGTAGCTGTGTAATTATCTGCGCAACATTCGCAGATAATTGATATTGATTTACAATGTTCTGGATACTCAACGCGCTAAGTTTTGTGCAAATGTAAGTTGTAAATTAATAAAAACCCATTATCTATTTTGTTTTCTTGTAGTTTCCTATATATTTACATATTTTTAGTTAATATTATCGTTTATTAACCCCAAGAACATGAGAAATAAAGTTATAATTATTTTTTTCCTGGCTTTTGCAATACATGTAAAATCACAGAATAAACAACAAAAATGGACTGCAGGAATTAGCTTGGCGGGTGCAAAGTACACTTTGGAGGCCGGTAAAATTGTAGGAGGTCAAGTAGCTTTTCAAGTCCCAAGGATTAATATTTCTAGATATATTTTTAAAGGTCTAAGTCTAGATTTTGGTTTTGCCACTGCGTTAGGGGATACACAAACTTACACCACATTTGATGGGTCTTTTAGGTTTGATTTTGGACAGTCTAATTATAATGTTGTCCCTTATATCTTAATCGGTGCCAGTTCTTTAAAAGGAAAAGTTATTACAGGTACCATGAATCTAGGGGTAGGGAATACTTTTTGGCTTTCATCAAAATATGGATTGAATTTTCAATTAATCTACAAGTATTCGAAAGATATTATTCAATCTCAAAGATCTCACTTGTATCCATCTACGGGCTTAGTATATAGTTTTGGTGATAGAAACTTAAATCCAAGAATTTGGCAGAATTAATCTAAATATTTAGGAATTAAGCGGGCTAATTTTTTGGAGTTATAATAACCAACTAATTGGGCATCTATTTCAACTGCTGTATTCAAAATGATAGTTGTTGGGTATGCGATTATTTTCTTTACAGTGCCTAGTTGAGTAGCTAATTCGTGCATACCTGTGTTTGCTCCTGTGGGTTTGTATGTGAATACTTTTCCTAAAAAAGTAATATCTTTTTTCTCTTCACCATTTAAGTTTACAAAATAGAAATTGTTATTTAAGAGTTTGATTACTTCCTGATTTTTAAAAGTAGTTTTTTTCATTCCAAAGCAAATTTTACACCAATCTGAGTAGAGAAAAACAAGTATCGGTTTTGGTATTTGTTGGTGCAATTTCTCAACTTCTTCGAAAGTAAAAATATTTAAAACTTCTTTTCCCTTACTTTCTTGGGCATAGATTGTGAAATGTCCAAAGAAAATAAAAAGAAAAAGAAGTTTTTTTGTAAAATGCATAATAAGTTAAGCAATGTATTAAAAAAGTGTGAAACGCAATCCAGCAAAAGCTCTAATTCCTTGGTTAGATGTGTATACATAACTAGGGTCAAAAGCTCTTTCAGGGTTTGTTTCTGTGTCCACATCAGTATCAAAAGGGTTGTCTGCACCATTAATGCTATTTGCTGCGGGCGTAAAGTTTAATAGGTTTTTAACACCACCATAAACTTCCCAGCTGTTGCTAAATTTTTTACTTAGTTGAATATTTTGAATGCTAAACCAAGGCGAGTATTCATCTCGTGGATCATTTTCACCCAATAAAGGCAAACGCATTGGTCCGTATAGATTTCCTGTGTAATCTATGCTGAAATCATTGCCAAAATTATAAGAGATAGACCAAACTCCGCTAAAACTTTCAGTTAGTAATTGTTTTCTTTTTATGTTGTTTTCTGTTACAGAAACTTCCATTAAAGTAGCTCCGGCATTAATTGCTAAGCCATTTGTAAAAAGAAGATCAGCGTTTAAAGAAATTCCTTGAGAAACTGAAGAACCCTCTAAATTAGCATAAATAATTTTATTAGGATCCGATTCGTAATCAGGTAAGATTCTATTGTTGAAATGGGTATAAAAAGCACTCGCATCTATCGTGATAAAAGAGTTTTCAGTATTTATTTTCTTTACATAATTAATATTTCCATTCCAAGATGTTTCTGGGTCTAAATCGCCATCAAATTCTACCGTTCTTGCGCCCGTTAAAGCCGCGTGATCTTCTGTAAAAACATTGGCAACCCTAAATCCGTTTCCAGCGCTTAACCTTATAATATTAGATTTATCTTTAGAATTCCATTTGTAATTTACCCTTGGTGAAAAGATATTTCCGTGCATACTATTATGATCCCATCGAACTCCTAAAAGTAATTTTTTTCTATCGGTTAAACTTATTTCATCTTGGGCAAAAACACCTGGTAAATGAATTACTGATGGATTGTTTTCAATACCATTTTCATTTAAAGTTGCAAAAGTGTTGTCATCATAAAAAGTATAACGATATGCTGCACCTAATAATAAATCGTGTTTTTTTCCTAATTGTTTATTGTAAACTAATTGTCCAAAACCAACTAATTGTTCTGCATCATATGAAGTTTCTCCATAATAAGAATCCTGATAATGTCCGTTTGCACTAAATTGAAAACTTAAATTCTCTGTAGTTGGCAATTCGTAGGTTCCAAAAGTTTCCCATCTATTTGTGTAAATACTTTCTCCATAAATTTGGTTTCCTCCTCTAAATTCTTTTTCCCAATTCATTTCTCCTCCCCAACGATTTTCGTATACATAACGACCCGCAATGGTAAAAACCTTATTACTTTTTCTTTCGATATTCACTTTATTAAATATTGAAATTCTATTTTGTAGGGTTAAATCGGTAAAATTATCACTATTATTATCAATTCTATTTTGAAAATTGAAATAATTAACACCTAACAAACCTTGTATCTTGTCTGATGCTTTGTAGCTCATGCTAATATCTGTATTCACTTCTCCCCAAGAACTAGCCATAATGTCGGTGGATAATAAGGGAGCATTTGCAGCTTTTTTAGTGATAACATTTATAATACCACCAACAGCTTCAGAACCATATAAAGTAGATGCAGGGCCTTTTACAATTTCTACTCTTTCTATCAATGCTTGCGGAATTCCTGTTAATCCATAAACAGTAGAAAGACCACTTACAAGTGGCATTCCATCAATTAAGACAAAGGTGTAAGGTCCTTCTAAACCATTAATGTGAATGTCTCCTGTATTACAAACACTGCAATTTAATTGCGGACGAACGCCGTTTACATTTTGTAGCGATTCAAAAATAGAAGGTGTTGGATTTTTTTTGAAAAAAGTTTCACTGTATACTTCAATAGGTACTGGGCTATTCGATTTTGATACAGGTCTTAAAGTTCCTGAAATCACAATTTCATCTAAAGAATTATCCTCTAATAAAGTAACATTTCTAGTGATTTTTTCATCACTTGTAACATTAATTTTTATAGATTTTGTTTTAAAACCAATACTACTAACGATAAGTGTATAGCTATCTTTTGATATCTTTTTTAATTTATAAAAACCATTGTCATTAGAAGAAGTCCCTATTTTGGTTTTCTTTAAATACACATTTGCATATGGAATTTCATCACCATTTTCTGTTGTTATTTTTCCGCTAATAGTTTGTCCTACCATAAAGGTCGACATCAATAATAAATAAATAAATACTATATTTTTCATTTTAAAATAATTTAATTTTCGGCAAAGATAACATTATTTTTAGACTTGTCTAAAAAATTATTCGAATAAAAATAAAAAGTATACCTTTGCAAGACTAAATACTTATAATGTTTACACTTTCTGAAGAGAATTATTTAAAGGCAATTTATCATTTAGAATCAGATTCTAACAAAGGAATAAGCACAAATGCTATCGCTAAAAGTTTAGAAACAAAAGCTTCTTCTGTAACGGATATGGTTAAAAAGTTATCTGAAAAAGAAGTGGTTGTTTATAAAAAATACCAAGGAGTAACGCTAACAGAACTCGGAAAAAAAACTGCTGCAAATATTGTGAGAAAACACAGGTTATGGGAAGTGTTTTTAGTGGAGAAATTAAATTTTTCTTGGGATGAGGTGCATGAGGTCGCAGAACAATTAGAGCACATAAAATCACCAAAATTAATTAATCAATTGGATTCGCTCTTAGGTTTCCCAACCCATGATCCGCATGGAGATCCAATTCCGGATAAAGACGGGAATGTAAATACAGTTGATAAAATTCTTTTATCTACATTAAGTAAAAATGAAAAAGGAATATGTGTGGGCGTAAATGACTCTTCTTCAGAATTTTTAAGATTTTTAGATAAGAAGAAAATTACGCTAGGAAAAAAAATAACCGTGCTAGAGAGAGAGGATTTTGATGATTCTTTATTCATAGAAATTGATGGAGAAAAACTTTCAATTTCAAAGAAAATAGCAAATAATTTATATATAAAGAAGTAAATAAAAATGAAAAAATATATAATTCTAGTGTTTTTAATAAGTATTTTTTCCTGTAAAAAAGAGCCTAAAAAGAACGGAAAATTACAGGTAGTTACTACAACGACAATGATTACTGATTTAGTAAAAAATCTTGGTGGTAATAAAATAGACGTACAAGGATTAATGGGTGCAGGCGTAGATCCGCATTTATACAAAGCAAGTGAAGGAGATGTAAGTAAACTATTTAATGCAGATGTTATTGTGTATAACGGATTGCATTTAGAGGGGAAATTAGAGGATGTCTTTGAGAAAATGCGTCAACAAAATAGAAAAACCATTGCAGTTTCTGATGCTATTGACAAAAATACGTTGATTGGTTCAGAATATTTTGCGTCTAACTACGATCCACATATTTGGTTTGATATCACCAATTGGGAAATTATAACACAATATATTACAGATAAATTTTGTGAGCTCGACGCGGATAATTCAGAAACATATAAAACAAATGGAGCAAACTACTTAAAGAAATTAGCATCTTTAAAAATAGTAATAACTGAAGAGGTAAATTCTTTACCATTAGAAAAGAGAATTTTAGTAACAGCGCATGATGCTTTTAATTATTTTGGAAAAGAATTTCAATTTAATGTAGTTGGTCTGCAGGGCTTGTCTACAGCAACAGAAGCTGGGGTAAAAGATGTTCAGAGGTTAGCGAGTTTTATTGAAGAAAAAAATGTGAATGCAATTTTTGTAGAAAGTTCAGTACCAAAAAGAACTGTGGAAGCTTTGCAAGAAGCTGTGCGAGCAAAAGGTAAAGAAGTGGTGATTGGAGGAACATTATATTCTGATGCTTTAGGAAGTGCAGGAACAACGGAGGCTACGTATATTGGAATGTACAAACACAACGTAAAAATTATTGTTAGCTCTTTAAAATAAAACGAATGGAACTACAAAAAATAGCGATTGCTGTAGATGATTTAACGGTTGCATACAATTATAAACCTGTTTTATGGGATATAGATTTAGCGATTCCTGAAGGTGTTTTAATGGCAATAGTTGGTCCTAATGGTGCAGGAAAATCAACTTTGATAAAGTCTATTTTAGGGATTATTGACCCAATTGCAGGAAGTGTTTCTATCTACGGAAAACCCTATGATAAACAAAGAAAATTAGTAGGTTATGTTCCGCAAAAAGGAAGTGTAGATTGGGATTTTCCAACCACAGCTTTAGATGTCGTGACGATGGGAACCTACGGAAGTTTAGGTTGGATTAAGAGACCGGGTAAAAAAGAACGAAAAATAGCATTAGAGTCTTTAGAAAAAGTAGGAATGCTTTCTTTTAAAGACAGACAAATAAATCAGTTATCAGGCGGGCAACAGCAACGCGTTTTTTTGGCGAGAGCGTTAGCGCAAGATGCTGATATCTATTTTATGGATGAGCCTTTTCAAGGGGTAGATGCAACTACAGAAATCACGATTATCAATATTTTAAAGCAATTAAGAAAAGCAGGAAAAACAGTAGTTGTTGTGCATCACGATTTGCAAACTGTGCCCGAATATTTTGATTGGGTTACGTTTTTAAACGTAAAAAAAATAGCAACAGGTCCCGTAAAAGAGATTTTTAATGATGATAATTTAACGAAGACTTATGGTATTAACTATAAGGTTAGTGTGCAAAAGTAGCTTTTTTTAAAAGTGAAAAGTGAAAAGAAACAAGAAATAAATTTCAATGTTTATAATTTGAATATTTAAGTTATATCATATTAGTTTTAATTATAAAAAACTTAAAAACCCAAAAACTAACAGCCATCGATTTTTCAGAATACATAGAACTCGTTTTTACAGATTATACCTTGCGGACAATCACCTTGGGTACGGCAATATTGGGTTCAATTTGCGGTATGTTAGGTAGCTTTGCGGTATTAAGAAAACAAAGTTTATTGGGTGATGCTATTTCACACGCAGCTTTGCCTGGAATTGCAATCGCTTTTTTAATTACAGGTACAAAAGAAACCAATGTATTATTAATAGGTGCTTTGGTAAGTGGTCTATTGGGTGCATTTTGGATACGGAGTATTATTAAAAGAACACATTTAAAATCAGATACGGCACTGGGTTTAATTCTATCTATTTTCTTCGGGTTTGGAATGTTATTGTTAACCTATATTCAGAAGTTACCAAATGCGAACCAATCTGGCTTGGATAAATTTTTATTCGGACAGGCAGCAACTTTGTTGGCAAGAGATGTTTGGTTTATGGCGATTGTAACTTTTATCTGTTTAGTGGTTTTGCTGTTATTCTGGAAAGAGTTTAAGATTCTATTGTTTGATGCCGATTATGCAAAGACTTTAGGCTTTAATATCCAACTAATTGATATTTTAATAACTTCATTTATCGTAATTGCAATCGTTTTAGGTTTGCAAACAGTGGGTGTTGTATTAATGAGTGCAATGTTATTAGCGCCAGCTGCAGCCGCAAGACAATGGACAAATAGTTTAGGGATTATGGTGATGTTAGCTGCATTTTTTGGAGCTAGTTCTGGAGTGATAGGTACCGCAATTAGTGCAAGTCAGAATAATTTATCAACGGGACCCGTAATTGTTTTGGTTGCAGCAGTTTTTGTGGGATTCTCTTTTATTTTTTCTCCATCAAGAGGTTTATTATTTAGGCAAATTAGATTTATTCAGAATAGAAAAGATTTAGAATTGCATAAAACTTTGGCTTTTATGTTTGAGATTGCACAGGGTCATGAGAATATTGCGCATCCGCATGCGGTAAGAATATTAAATAATTTTCACGGTTATACCAGAAAATCACTTGGAAAATTAGAACGAAAAGAATATATAAATGTAGTGGGTTCTATGTGGTCTATGACGCCAAAAGGATACCATTTTGCAGCAAATTTATACAATCAACAAGAAAACGAAAATGAGTAGTGCTCAAATAGAAATACAATTAATTGCTAGTATTGTGGCAATTGCCTGTGCAATTCCGGGTACATTTTTAGTGTTGCGAAAAATGGCGCTAATTAGCGATGCAATTAGTCATTCTATATTGCCAGGTTTGGTGTTAGGTTTTTTTATCACACACGATTTAAATTCGCCATTATTAATTATTATGGCAGCATTATCTGGTGTAGTGACAGTTGTTTTAGTTGAGTTTATTCAGAAAACAAAATTGGTGAAAGAAGATACTGCAATCGGTTTGGTTTTCCCAGTACTCTTTAGTATTGGTGTTATTATGATTGCAAAAAATGCCAATGATGTGCATTTAGATACGGATGCCATTTTATTAGGAGAATTAGCTTTTGCCCCTTTTGATCGGTTTTTAGTTGATGGATCTGATTTAGGTCCGAAATCTCTCTGGATTATAGGAACTATTTTATTAATAACCATAGGTTTGTTATTTGCTTTTTTTAAAGAATTAAAAATTAGCACGTTTGATGTCGGATTAGCAGCAGCTTTAGGTTTTTCGCCAATCATGATTCATTACGGATTGATGAGTGTTGCTTCCATTACTATTGTGGGTTCTTTTGATGCAGTCGGAGCAATTTTAGTTGTTGCCTTAATGATAGCCCCAGCAGCAACCGCATATTTATTAACCGATAATTTAAAGAGAATGTTAAGCTTATCGGTTGTATTCGGTGTTTTTTCAGCGATTGCTGGCTATTGGTTAGCGCACTGGTTAGATGCGTCTATTTCTGGTTCTATGACCACAATTTTAGGAATTGTATTCTTATTAGTATATTTATTTGCTCCAAAAAGAGGCTTAATTTCTGTATTATACAGAAACAAACAGCAGCAAATAGAGGTTTCATTACTAACTTTTTTATTGCATTTAAATAATCATCAAGAAATAAGTGAACGCCATATAAATCATTTAAATGAACATATTAATTGGCGGCGTGTAAAATCTAAATCTGTTTTAGATTTAGCTTTAAAAAACAACATGATAATTATCGACGAAAGTATTATTTCTTTAACTGATAAAGGAAAGAACTTTACCGATAAAGCAATTGATTACATTATTACTAATGATCATTCTAAAATAGAATCGATAAAAGATGATTTCTTTTTATTTAGAGGATAACAATCGCTATATTTTGTATTTTGCAATAAAATACTGCTGTGTTACAAACATCTACTTTTCAAGTTTACAATGCTTCTGCAGGAAGTGGTAAAACATTTACGTTGGTAAAACAATACCTAAAGGTCTTGTTAACTTCTAACGATCTTTTTATGTTTCAGAAAGTTTTAGCAATTACTTTTACAAATAAGGCTGCTGGAGAAATGAAAGAGCGCGTCTTGTTTAATTTAGAAGAATTTGCAAAAGGAAGTGAAAGTGATTTACTTAAAATTATTCTTAGAGAAACAGATTTAGATTCGACGATTATTCAGGAAAGAAGTAAGAAAATTTTAGATGCAATTTTAAAAAATTATTCTGCTTTTTCAATTACTACAATAGATAGCTTTACTCATAAAATTATTAAAAGTTTTGCATTTGATTTAGGACTATCTCTTAATTTTGAAGTAGAAATGGATGCAATTTCTCTTTTAAATGAAGCAGTAGACGTATTAATTTCTAAGATAGGAACCGATAAGAAACTAACGAACCTTCTGATAGATTATTCTCTAGATAAAACAGACGATGATAAATCTTGGGATATTTCTAAAGACTTAAATGATTTTGCAAAAGTTTTATTAAATGAAGATGATGTAAAACATTTTAGGAAATTAGCTGATAAAAAATTAGATGATTTTTTTGAGTTGAAAAAGAAGATTCAAAAATCTAATAAAGACGTAGAGAAAGAGTACAAAGTATTTGGGAATGAGGTTTTAAGTTTTATAGAAAACAGCGGGGTTCAGCTGTCAGATTTTGCATATACTGGACAATATCCAAAGCACTTTCAAAAGTTAACAAAATTAAGATTTTTAAAATTTGATGATTTAAAATTTGATGCAAGGTTAAACACGATTATTGAAGATGGTAAAAATCTTTTTGCAGGAAAAGCTTCTGCTGCATCAAAAGATACAATCGAAGGAATTTCTGAACAATTGAGACTGTATTATTATCAATCTAAAGATTTGTACAACCGCACTTATTCGAGTTATTTATTAAATAAAATTGCACTAAAAAGTATCATTCCATTGGCGGTTTTAAACAATATTAATTCAGAATTAAATAACATAAAAGAAGATAATAATATTCGATTAAATTCAGAATTTAATCAATTAATTTCAGATAATATAAAAAATGAACCTGCCCCTTTTATATATGAGAGAATTGGCCAGCGATTTCAGCATTATTTTATCGATGAAATGCAGGATACTTCTGTTTTACAATGGCAAAATTTAATACCCTTAATAGAAAATGCTTTAGCCCAAGAAAATAGTAATTTATTATTGGTTGGAGACGGGAAACAAGCCATTTATAGATGGCGAGGAGGTAAGGCAGAGCAGTTTATCGATTTGGGTTCAAATGAAATAAGCCCATTTAATATTCAAAAAGAAATAAAGAATTTAGAGACAAACTATAGAAGTTATTCAGAGATTATCAATTTCAATAATACTTTCTTTAGCCACACTGCTAATTTTCTTCATAATGAATCTTACAAAAATCTTTTTTTAGAAGGAAATGGCCAATTAGAAAACGCGAAGAAAGGTGGTTTTGTTTCACTATCTTTCCTAGAAAAAGAAGAGGAGAAAGAGGATGAAAAAGTGAAGTATCCTAAAAAGGTTTTAGAAAAAATAAATCAACTTAAAGAAGATTTTTATCTGAATGAAATCTGTGTACTTACAAGAACTAAAAAAGATGGAATTGCAGTTGCAGATTATCTTTCAGAAAATGGGGTTTCTATCATTTCATCAGAAACATTATTATTAAAGAACAACTCTAAAATTAATTTCATTATTGATCTTCTATATAGCATTCAGAATACAAATGATGAAGAAAAAAGATTTGAAGTTTTGTATTTCTTGCATGAACACCTGCAGCTTAAAGTAACAAAACATGAGTTCTTTAAGAGGCATGTAAAATCAACAAATGCTTCCATTTTTGAAAACCTAAAATCTTACGGGATTTCATTTAATTTTTCTGTATTTCAGCAAGTACCTTTTTATGAGAAAATTGAAGAAATAATTAGAGGTTTCAAACTTGTGAATTCTTCCAATGCATATGTTCAATTTTTTCTAGATGTGGTTTTAGAGCAACAAAGAAAGGCAACAGATATTGGTGACTTCCTAGAATTTTGGGAACTTAAAAAAGACAAACTAAGCATCGTTGCTTCAGAAAATGCAAATGCTGTACAAGTAATGACTATTCATAAATCTAAAGGTTTGGAATTTCCTGTAGTAATTTTTCCTTGTGATGTGAATATTTATAGACAGATTAACCCTAAAATTTGGTTTGATGATTTACCAAAAGAGTACCATTTTAAGGAGCTTTTAATAGATTATAAGGAAGATTTAAGCTTGATAAATGAGCGAGGTTTGGAAATTTACAATCAGCAGAGAGAAGAATTAGAATTAGACAACTTTAATCTATTATATGTTTCTTTAACCAGAGCTGTAGAACAATTACATATAATTACAGAAAAGAAGATTTCTGCAAAAGGGGTAGAAAATATCAATCATTATTCAGGAATTTTTATCAATTATTTAAAAGAACAAAATCTTTGGCAAGAAGATCTTTTAGAGTATAATTTTGGAAAAATAGAAAGAATTAAAAATAAAGAAGCAGCCGAATCTTTAACAGAAATTCACCAGAAATTTATTTCAACACCTTGGCAGGAGCATAATATTGTATTGTTGGCTAGTGCTTCGAAATTATGGAATACAGCACAAGGAAAAGCAATTGATTTTGGTAATTTATTCCACGAAATGTTATCAAAAATAATTACAAAGAATGACGTAAACTCAGTGACAAGTCAATATCATCAAAAAGGTTTTATTAACGAAACTCAATTAAAATTAATCAAAGAGATGATGTATTTAATTGTGAATCATCCGAAATTAGCTATTTATTTTTCTGAAAATGTTACCGTTTTTAACGAGCGGGAAATTGTAGATTTTGACAACCAGGTAGTTATTCCAGACAGATTAGTTTTTAATCATTTAAATGAAGTTACAGTTATAGACTACAAAACGGGTAGTCCTTCGAGTGAGCATCATCAGCAATTACTAAAATATGAGAGGGTTTTAAAATCTATGGATTTTAAAGTTGGTAAAAAGTTACTCATATATATAAATGCTGAAGTAGATGTTGTAGAGGTGTAATTTAAGGAATTTACTTATAAATTATTGTTTATAATGTATTTTAGACATATTATAGAGTCTATTTTCTCCTTTAGAATCTATTAAAATTGCTGTTTTTATGGATATTTTAAAGAATTATCTTTGTAATTACAGTTTAAGAGTCTATTTTTGTTCATTAACAAAAATATTTAATTTAAAAATTAAACAATGAAAAATTTAAAATTAGCTATAATAGCTTTGTTTACGGTAGCCGTCGTTGGTAGCGCAAACGCACAAGATGCAAATAACCCTTGGGTTGTAGGTTTTGGTATTAATTCAGTAGATTACCAAGCAGGTGAATTTGGAAGTGAGGCATTTTTTAAGGATGCATATGGTACTTCTGATATGAATGTTTTGCCTTCAATCTCTAGACTTTCTGTTGAGAAATACTTAGAAAAAGGTTTTACTTTTCAATTAGCAGGTACACTAAATAAAGTTACATATTTTGAAATGGAAGATGATTCAGATTATGTATTATGGTCTGTTGGAGCTTCAGTAAAATATGATTTAAACCACTTATTTGGAGAAACAGGTTGGTTTGATCCTTATGTAGGTATTGGTGGAGATTTTGTTAACAGTGGTAGAACTGAAAAATCTGAGTTAATGGCAACTGGAGCAGTAGGTTTCAATGTTTGGTTTAACGAAAACTTAGGTCTTAACTTTCAGCATGGTTTGAAAAAAGGTTTTGTAGATAATGTTGCAAATCATTTTCAATCTACTGCAGGTATAGTAATTAAATTCGGAGGAAAAGATACGGATGCTGATGGAGTATATGATAAATTTGATGCTTGTCCTGAAATTGCAGGTTTAGCAGAATTTAAAGGTTGTCCTGATAGTGATGGCGACGGAATCAAAGATTCTGATGATGCTTGTCCGAATGTTGCAGGTTTAGCAACTATGAACGGTTGTCCTGATGCTGATGCTGATGGAATCGCAGATAAAGATGATATGTGTCCTAATGCTAAGGGAACAAAAGCTAACAAAGGATGTCCTGATACTGATGGAGATGGGGTAGTTGATAAAAATGATAAATGTCCAACTGCTGCAGGTCCTGTTGCAAACGGAGGTTGTGCTTGGCCAGATACAGACGGTGATAGCATTTTAGATAAAGATGATAAATGTCCAAATGTTGCAGGTATTGCTTCAGAAGGTGGTTGTCCTGAAATAATTTCAAATGAAGCTAAAATAGGTATGAATGCATTTGCACAAGCTATTTTATTTAAACTTGAAAGCGCTAGTTTTGAATCTGGAGTTACTGATATGTTAGACGGTATGTTAGCAATTATGAATGAATATCCTCAAGCTGAATTTGCAATCAAAGGCTTTACAGATAATTCTGGATCTGTTTCTGGAAACTTAAAGTTATCTAATTCAAGAGCAAATGCTGTTAAAGATTATTTACTAGCAAATGGAGTTGCTGCTGCAAGATTAACTGCTGCAGGTTTTGGACAAGATAGTCCTATTGCTTCAAATAAGACAAGAGCTGGTAGAGTTCAAAATAGAAGAGTAGAAGTTAAGGTAACTAACTAGTTATTTTTAAATATATAGAAAAAAGGTCTCATCAGAAATGATGAGACCTTTTTTTTTAAAAAACTTTTTTTTATTCCATGCAAAAAAGTACCTTTGCATCTTGAAAAAGAGATGCTAAATCTCGTAACATAAATAATAAATATAATTAGATACAGATGTCTACAACAACAGGAAAAGTTTCTCAGATTATTGGTCCAGTAATTGATGTTGAATTCAATACAGAAAACAATGAACTTCCTAAAATTTATGACTCATTAGAAATTAAAAAAGCTGATGGTTCTATTTTAGTTTTAGAAGTGCAACAACATATTGGTGAAGATACAGTTAGAACCATTTCAATGGATGCTACTGATGGATTAAGTAGAGGAACAGAAGTTTTAGCGACGGGTAACCCTATCCAAATGCCAATTGGAAGCGATATTTACGGTCGTTTATTTAATGTTACTGGTGATGCTATTGATGGTTTAGGGAATTTAAAGAAAGAAGGTAAAGACGGATTATCAATTCACCGTTCAGCTCCGAAATTTGAAGATTTATCTGTTTCAACAGAAGTTTTATTCACTGGAATTAAAGTAATCGATTTAATTGAGCCATATGCAAAAGGTGGTAAAATTGGTTTATTTGGTGGAGCCGGAGTTGGTAAGACTGTATTAATACAAGAATTAATTAACAACATTGCAAAAGGACATGGTGGTTTATCAGTTTTTGCAGGAGTTGGAGAAAGAACACGTGAAGGAAATGATTTACTTCGCGAAATGTTAGAATCTGGAATTATAAAATACGGAGACGATTTTATGCATTCTATGGAAGAAGGAGGATGGGACTTATCTAAAGTTGATAAGCCTGGAATGAGAGACTCTAAAGCAACATTTGTTTTTGGACAAATGAATGAGCCACCTGGAGCGCGTGCACGTGTAGCATTGTCTGGTTTAACAATTGCTGAATATTTTAGAGATGGAGCAGGAGATAGTCAAGGGAAAGATGTGCTTTTCTTTGTAGATAATATTTTCCGTTTCACACAAGCTGGTTCAGAGGTTTCTGCATTATTAGGGCGTATGCCTTCTGCAGTAGGTTACCAACCAACATTAGCAACAGAGATGGGTGCAATGCAAGAGCGTATTACATCAACTAAAAAAGGATCTATTACTTCTGTTCAAGCAGTTTATGTGCCTGCAGATGATTTAACAGATCCAGCACCAGCTACAACTTTTGCGCATTTAGATGCTACAACTGTATTGTCTCGTAAAATTGCTGAATTAGGTATTTACCCAGCAGTAGATCCTTTAGATTCTACTTCTAGGATTCTATCTGCAGCTATCTTAGGTGATGAACACTATAATACGGCAACCGCAGTAAAAGAAATTTTACAACGATATAAAGAATTACAAGATATTATTGCTATTCTTGGTATGGAAGAATTATCTGAAGAAGATAAATTAGTAGTACACAGAGCAAGACGTGTTCAACGTTTCTTATCTCAACCTTTTCACGTTGCAGAACAATTTACAGGTATACCAGGTGTTTTAGTAGACATTAAAGATACTATTAAGGGTTTTAATATGATTATGGACGGTGAATTAGATAAATATCCTGAAGCTGCATTTAACTTAAGAGGGTCAATTCAAGACGCAATTGATGCTGGAGAAAAAATGTTAGCGGAAGCATAAACAGTTGGAGGTTAAATTTGTTAGTTTTTCACTAATAACGAGTAACCAATAGCTAAAAAATATAAAATTATGTTTTTAGAAATCGTAACACCAGAGGCAATTTTGTTTTCTTCAGAAGTTGATTTATTTTCAGCACCAGGAATACAAGGTTCGTTTCAAATATTAAACAATCACGCACCTATAGTTTCTAACTTAAAAGAGGGACAAATAAAGATTCATGTGCATGGTCAAGATCATTTAGTATTTGATGATTTGCATGCACAATTAAAACAGCATGCAGATGATGCTAAAGTTTTAACTTTAGATATTAAATCTGGAACTTTAGAGTTGAAAGATAATAAAGCTATTATTTTAGCGGATTAAAGGCTACAGTAATTAAAATAATAAAACCTCAAAACAGCAATGTTTTGAGGTTTTTCTATAAATAAGGGTGTTTTATTTTCAATGTTTGCAATATGAAATAAGATTTATACTCCATAAAAAAAGTGTAAATTTGCACTATGGAAGAAACAAACAGACAGCGTAAAATTGCAGGAGTTTTACAAAAAGATTTGGTAGATGTGTTGCAGAAAGCAGCGCAAGATGGTATGAAAGGAATAATTATATCTGTATCTAAAGTACATGTTACTTCAGATTTAGGAGTAGCAAAGGTTTACTTAAGTATTTTTCCTTCAGAAAATAGAGATGAAATAGTAGAAGGAATTCAATCGAATACGCCGTTAATTCGCCATGAAATGGCAAAAAGAACGCGCAATCAGTTAAGAAGAATGCCAGAGTTATTATTTTTTGGTGATGATACTTTAGATTATATAGAAGAAATAGATAAGTCATTAAAAGGGAATGATGCAGATCCCATAAAGAATCCTGATGTTTTGGTAAGACGTCAAAAAAAATAAATTTAAATTCTCTATTTGAGTTTTCCACACTACATAGCTAAAAGGTACTTGTTTTCTAAAACTAGTAATAATGCAATAAACATTATCACTATAATTGCTTCTTTTGGAGTAATAATTGGCTCTTTAGCTTTGTTTATAATTTTATCAGGTTTTTCTGGACTTAGAACATTTAGCTATAATTTATTAGATGTATCAGATCCCGATATTAAAATCACAACTTCTATTGGTAAATCTTTTGTAGTTACAGAAGACTTGCAACAAACATTAAATGTAAATACTTCCATCAATGTAATTTCAAAGGTTATTGAAGAACGCGTTTTCTTAGAGTATAATGAGAAAACAGAAATTGCCTTTGTAAAAGGGGTTGAAGAAAATTACACAAAAATATCTAATATAGAGTCCTCTTTAAACATAGGTACTTGGTTGCAAAAAGATTATAGTAATACAGCAGTTATCGGAAGGAGAATTTCCAATAAACTTTCTTTGGGTATTTCAAACTATGGCTTGCCTTTAAAAGTAATGATACCTAAACCGGGCAAAGGTTTTATAAACCCTAGAAGACCTTTTTATGAGATTGACACACAGATTGTTGGCATCTACTCAGGTACAGAGGAGTTTGAGGGTAAGTTTGTTTACACGTCAATAGAGAAGGCTAGAGAGTTATTGCGTTTTAAAGAAAATCAAGTTACAGCAATAGAGTTAAAATTAAAGAATAGTCAAACTTCAGATGAAGTTGCATTTGTATTAAGGAATACATTAGGAAGTGATTTTAAAGTGCAAACGAAAGAACAACTAAACGAAGTTTTTTATAAAGTAATAAACACAGAGAATTTTGTATCCTATTTAATCTTTACACTTATCGTTATAATAGCTTTATTCAATGTTATTGGCGCAATAATTATGATGATTATTGATAAAAAAGCCAATCTAAAAACACTTTTTAATTTAGGAGCAACTATTAAAGAAATTAAAAGAATATTTATTATTCAAGGTTTTATGCTTACCTTTTTAGGAATGTGCATTGGTTTGCTCCTTGGTGTGGCATTGGTATTTCTTCAAAAGAAATTTGAAATTTTTATGATAGTTCCAAACCTAGCATATCCTGTAGAATTTAGAATTACAAATTTGTTAATTGTATTTTTCACAATTATAATTCTAGGTTTTATAGCAGCTAAAATTGCCAGTAGTAGAATTTCTGAAGAATTTATAGACTAATATTCTTGTGGAATAATCATGTTCCCAAATTTAGCTTCTACTTCATCGAAAGCATTAAAAACACTAGCCGCATCATCAGAAGTTACCATTTTCATTCTATATTCTTTAAAATGCGGAATCCCTTTAAAATAATTAGTATAATGTCTTCTGGTTTCAAAAACACCTAAAACAGGGCCTTTCCAATCAATAGCCATTTGTAAATGTCTTCTTGCCATTTCTACACGCTGTGCAATGGTTGGTTTTCCTAAATAGGTTCCTGTTTTAAAATAATGTTTTACCTCATTAAAAAACCAAGGATAACCAATAGCAGCTCTACCAATCATTGCGCCATCTAACCCATAAGAATCTCGCATTTCCATTGCTTTTTCTGGCGTAGTAATATCTCCATTTCCAAACACAGGGATGTGCATTCTTTGATTATTTTTTACTTCTGCAATCGGTCTCCAATCTGCCTCACCTTTATACATTTGAGCGCGCGTTCTTCCATGAATAGAAATTGCTGCACAGCCAACGTCTTGCAGACGCTCTGCAACTTCAACAATTCTAATAGAATCATGGTCCCAACCTAAACGCGTTTTTACTGTTATTGGTAAATTTGTGTGTTTTACCATGGATTCTGTAAGTGAAACCATCAAATCTATATCTTTTAAGATTCCAGCACCAGCGCCTTTCGAAACTACCTTCTTAACAGGGCATCCAAAATTAATATCAATAATATCTGGATTCGATTTCTCTACAATCTCTACCGTTCTTAGCATCGATTCTAAATTCGCTCCAAAAATCTGAATTCCTACAGGTCTTTCTTTTTCATAAATATCCAATTTCATAACACTTTTTGCAGCATCACGAATTAGACCTTCTGAAGAAATAAATTCTGTATACACAACATCTGCACCATTTTCTTTACATAGCGCTCTAAACGGTGGATCTGAAACATCTTCCATAGGTGCTAATAAAAGAGGGAAGTCGGGAAGTTCTATATTGCCTATTTTTACCAAAGTGAATTATTTTTTTGCAAAATTAGTGTTTTTATTGGTCAGAACCCAAATTCCGTAGCATCCTAAAAAAAGTTCTGCAAAAGTTCCTAATTGATATCCAAAAGTTGGTCTGCCGTCTAGGAAGAAACTTAAAATTCTTCCAGTGCTAAGACCCATCATAAAGATGATATTAGTAACAATAGCCATTCTTAAATAATTGCGTTTGAAGAGACCTAATAGCCAAAGAAAAGAAAATCCTAAATAGATACCCATAATTGCTTTAAAGAAGTTGTGTTCGTCTATTGTTTGAAGCTGGATGTCGAATTGGAAATCAGGATTAAATCCGTAGAAAAATGCAACAGGAACTACAATACATATAGAAATAAGTAAATGTATTTTTTTAATAAAATCTTGTTTTGTTTTAAACATTAGATGCGTTTTTAGATATAATAAAGATTGGATTTTATTTAATAGGCGAAAGAATACAAGAAATATACTAATTTATTCTGTCCATAATAGCAATATTTGGTCAATTTTAGATTTAAATTTATTGATTAATTGTAAGGAATAAAAGGAATATTTAAAAATTATTTAATTTAAAGAGTTTGTTGAAAAAAATAGAATTTTAATAATATGTTTCATTGTACGCTTTTTATTTGACAAGGTTTGTAAATAGCATATCTTTGTAAGCTGAAAGTAGTTAGAAAACGAAGTATGAAGAATATAAGAAACTTTTGTATTATTGCGCATATAGATCACGGTAAAAGTACTTTGGCGGACAGATTGCTAGAGTATACCGGTACTATAACAGATCGTGAAAAGAAAGATCAACTCTTAGATAGTATGGATTTAGAACGCGAACGCGGAATAACCATAAAGTCTCATGCCATTCAAATGGATTATACGCATAATGGAGAACAATACATCTTAAATTTAATTGATACTCCTGGACACGTAGATTTCTCGTACGAAGTTTCTCGTTCTATTGCAGCTTGTGAGGGAGCTTTGTTAATTGTTGATGCTGCGCAAAGTATACAAGCACAAACAATTTCTAACTTGTATTTGGCTTTAGAAAACGATTTAGAAATTATACCTATTCTGAATAAAGTAGATTTACCTTCGGCAAATCCAGAAGAAGTAACAGATGATATTGTAGATTTATTAGGCTGTAATGCAGAAGACGTAATTCATGCAAGCGGGAAAACAGGTTTTGGAGTAGAAAATATTCTAGAAGCAATTATTGCTAGAATCCCTGCGCCTAAAGGAGATCCAGATGGGCCTTTACAAGCCTTAATTTTTGATTCTGTATATAATTCATATAGGGGAATTGAAACCTATTTTAGAGTTTTTAACGGATCTATTAAAAAAGGACAACGTATTAAGTTTTTGGCAACGGACAATGAGTATTTTGCAGATGAAGTAGGTACTTTAAAATTAGAACAAGTTGTAAAAAAGTCAGTAAATACAGGTGATGTTGGTTATTTAATTACAGGGATTAAAACCGCAAAAGAAGTAAAAGTAGGAGATACTATTACGGATGCAGAAAACCCAACAACAGAAATTGTTGACGGTTTTGAAGATGTAAAACCTATGGTTTTTGCAGGTATTTATCCTGTAGATACAGAAGATTACGAAGAATTACGATACTCCATGGAGAAATTGCAATTAAATGATGCTTCTTTGGTCTTTGTACCTGAAAGTTCTGCAGCTTTAGGCTTTGGTTTTAGATGCGGATTCTTAGGAATGTTGCATATGGAAATTATTCAAGAACGTTTAGAACGTGAGTTTAATATGACCGTTATTACAACGGTTCCCAATGTGTCTTATCATGCATATACTAAGAAAAACCCGAATGAGATATTGCTCTTAAATAATCCTACAGATTTACCAGATCCGTCAAGATTAGATAGAGTAGAAGAGCCATTTATAAAAGCAAGTATTATTACAAAGGCAGATTTTGTTGGACAAGTAATGAGCTTGTGTATCGAAAAACGTGGAGAAATTACAAATCAGACTTATTTAACTACAGAAAGAGTAGAATTAACCTTCGACATGCCCTTGGCAGAAATTGTCTTCGATTTTTACGATCGTTTAAAAACAGTATCTAAAGGATATGCCTCTTTCGATTATTCGCCAATTGGCATGCGTGAATCTAAATTAGTAAGAGTAGATCTTTTATTAAATGGATCTGGTGTAGATGCACTTTCTGCACTATTACACGCAGATAACGCCTACTCAATTGGTAAAAGAATTGTAGAGAAACTAAAAGAATTACTGCCAAGACAACAGTTTGATATTCCTATTCAAGCCGCAATTGGCGCAAAAATTATTGCACGTGAGACAACAAAAGCGCTGCGTAAAGATGTAACAGCAAAATGTTATGGTGGAGATATTTCTAGAAAACGTAAGTTGTTAGAAAAGCAGAAGAAAGGTAAGAAAAGAATGCGTCAGGTTGGGAATGTGGAAATTCCACAAGAAGCATTTATGGCGGTGTTAAAGTTGAATGACTAAGATCTAAACTGATAAACCAAGTATTTATTAAAAAACCTTTTTGAGAAATCAGAAAGGTTTTTTTTGACACGATACTAGTTTTTGAGTTGTTGACTTTTCTTTGCAAAAATTAAGGTTTTAAAATTGTTTTCTTTTTTGTTTAATAAATTTATGCCATAACGTATTTCATTTTGTAATTTTGAGGTAGAAAAATAACGAAATGGAAAATAAACCCAATATTCTTATTGTATATACAGGAGGTACAATAGGAATGATAAAAGACTATAAAACAGGTGCTTTAAAGGCATTTGATTTTAGCAGGATTATAGATAAAATACCAGAGTTAGAGCAGTTAGATTGCAAGATAGAAAGTATTTCTTTTGATGAACCGATAGATTCATCAAACATGAATACAGAGTACTACATAAATATTGTTGAAATTATAGAAGCAAATTACACTAATTTTGATGGTTTTGTGATTTTAACAGGTTCAGATACGATGGCCTATACTTCATCTGCAATTAGTTTTATGATAGAGAATTTACAAAAACCTATTATTTTTACAGGTTCTCAATTGCCTATAGGAGATCTAAGAACAGATGCTAAAGAAAATTTAATTACTTCTATAGAAATTGCAGCTTCGAGGAGAAATAATATTCCAATAATATCTGAGGTTTGTTTATATTTTGAATATAAATTATACAGAGCAAATAGAACTACTAAAATAAGCGCAGAACAGTTTGAAGCATTTGCTTCTAAAAATTATCCTGCCTTGGCAGAAAGTGGTGTTCATTTAAATTTTAATGAAAATGTATTGTTGGAGTCTATTCCTATTTATCAGCAATTAATTATTAGAAAAAAGTTAGTTACAGATGTAGTTATTTTAAAGCTATTTCCCGGAATAACAGAAATAGTTGTTGCAGCAATTTTGAATATTAAGAATTTAAAAGGTGTAGTTTTAGAAACATATGGTGCTGGAAATGCACCAAATAAACCATGGTTTTTAGACTTAATAAAAAAGGCGATTCAGGATAAAATTAAAGTAGTAAATGTTACACAATGTTCTGGTGGTAGCGTAATTCTTGGACACTATGATACGAGTGTTGGTTTGAAATCTATTGGTGTAATTAGCGGAATAGATATGACTACAGAATCTGCTATTGCAAAATTAATGTATTTATTAAGTGAAGATTTAACAGATAAAAGTTTTAAGAATTATTTTCAAAAATCTTTACGAGGAGAAATTAGTGAAAAATAATTTTATTAATATATATATTATTTTAACATAAAATAGACCTATTTATTTTTTGAGGAGCAACAATTTTTTTGTTACTTGCCAATGTATTAAAAATAAATAAATTGATTACTTTTACAAAAAACTTTAGAGTTTAAAGAACTTTTTGTTTATTTGAAAAAAATTAAGATTTTTAACTTATTAACTATCAAAATTAATAACAACAGAGATGAAAAAAGTAGTAAATGTCCTATCTGTAACAGGATTCATGTTTTTTGGAGCAATTCAATCAACTTTTGCGCAGGAAGCAGCAGAATCAAGAACTTTTCACCAAGAATTAAAACTTCGTTTTATAGAAGGTGGCCCAGTATTTATGGGAATTGTTTTAGTAGCCTTAATTTTAGGTTTAGCAATTGCAATTGAAAGAATTATTTATTTAAATTTAGCAACTACAAATACTAAGAAATTAGTAGCAGATGTAGATGAAGCTTTAAGTTCAGGTGGTGTAGAGGCTGCTAAAGAAATTTGTAGAAACTCAAAAGGGCCTGTAGCATCTATTTTTTACCAAGGTCTAGACAGAGTAGACGAAGGTGTAGAAAATGCTGAAAAAGCAGTTGTTTCTTACGGTGGAGTTCAAATGGGACTTTTAGAGAAAAATGTTTCTTGGTTATCATTATTTATTGCTTTGGCTCCTATGTTAGGTTTCATGGGTACAGTAATTGGTATGATTGGTGCCTTTGATGCAATTGCACAAGCAAATGATATTTCTCCTGGAGTAGTAGCAGTAGGTATTAAAGTAGCTTTGTTAACAACTGTATTTGGTTTAGTTGTAGCAATTATTCTTCAAATTTTTTATAATTATATCGTTTCTAAAATCGATAGTATTGTAAATAATATGGAAGATGCATCTATTCAGTTGATAGATTTATTGGTAAAGTATAAAAAATAATTTTATTATGAAAGATAATAAATTTTCAAAAATTATCACATATATTGTGACGGCAATAGCTGTTGTAGGTATCATCTTACTTGTAAGAGTGCTTATGGCAGGAGAAGATGCTGTAGAAAATGACGTGGCTGTACAAAATAGCGTAGTAAGTCCTTTAGTGTCTTTTTCTCAGTATTTATTATACGGAGTAGTAATAGTAACACTTGTGTTATCGTTATGGGGCTTGTTTAAAAATCCAGAGAATTTAAAAAAGACCTTATTAGGTTTACTCGCTTTAGGTGTTTTGTTTGTAGTAGCTTATTTTACGGCAGACAGTGATGTTGTTATTGATAACGCAAATAAAATACTAGAGGGTGGAGAAGCAGGTTCTTCGATCAATCAATTTACAGGAGCTGGTATCTGGTTTAGTATCATGCTAGGAGGAATAGGTTTAACTTTCTTCGTTATAGATTTAGTTAAAGGATTAATAAAATCATAATATTATGGCAAGAAGAGAGAATCCAGAAATTAATGCAGGTTCTATGGCAGATATTGCCTTCTTGTTATTAATCTTCTTTTTAGTAACTACCACTATGAATGTAGATTCAGGGGTTTCTAAGAAGTTGTCGGAAAAACCACCAGAAGATTACGTACCACCAATTATAAAAGAAAAAAATATTTTTGAGGTAAATATTAATAGAAATAATGAACTTCTAGTAGAAGGAAGTAGAATGGATATTGATGAACTTAAAGATGCTGCAATTGCTTTTATAGATAATGGTGGAGGTGATGGTAAAATAGATGAAGGCGAGCCAACTGGTCCTTGTAATTATTGCAAAGGCGAGAGAAGTATAAAGTCTTCAGATCACCCAAACAAGGCTATTATTTCTGTTCAAAGTGATAGAGGAACGGAATATGGTACTTATTTGAAGGTTCAAAATGAACTGATAAGAGCTTATTCTGATTTACGTAACATACTGTCAAAAGAACGTTATGGAATTCCTTTTCCAGAGTTAGAAGATTCTTATAAGGATGATAGAGCTAATCTAGAATTAAAGAAAAAAGTTGAAGATATTAAGACAAGTTATCCAGAAATTATTTCAGATTCTGAGCCTACATCTTCTAATTAATTTTTAAAACACAGCTATATGTCTAAATTTAGAAAAAAGAAAAAAGGAATGCCAGCAGTAAATACGGCATCCTTACCGGACATCGTTTTTATGTTGTTGTTTTTCTTCATGGTAACTACTACAATGAGAGAAACAGAATTAAAAATTGAGAATCCAAGATTGCCAAATGCGACAGAAGTTAAAAAGCTAGAGCATAAAAGTTTGGTAAGTACCATCTATGTTGGAAAATCTAAGGATGCAACAAGACACGGAGCTGCTTATAATAGAATTCAGTTGAATGATAAAATAGCAACTGCAAATGATGTACCTGCTTTTATCATAAACGAAAGATCTAAGGTTTCGGAAGCTGAAGTGCCATATATGACAACTTCTATTAAAGCTGATAAAGAATCTAATGTAGGTACAATTATTGATATTAGATTGAAACTAAGAGATGTAAATGCATTGAAAATTAGTTATTCTGCTTCAAAGGCAGCAGAATAAACAATTTTTAACACTATAATATAAAAGGATAATTCATAAGAATTATCCTTTTTTTTTGCACTGAATTTAACTTTCTTACAAAAGCTGATTTGTTGTATCTTTAATATTCTTTATTCATATTATGAGAAATCGATTTATTCTTTTATATTTTTTAGTAATTCCCTTTTTAACGTTTGCTCAAAAAGATTCTTTGAGTCTAGGGGACAGGTATGCAGATGATCAAATTTATTTTTCAGTTTCTTATAGTCAATTGTATGATCAACCTACAGGAATTACAAAAAGCAACTTTTCATATGCGCTATCTGGGGGTTTTATAAAAGATATTATTTTGAATAAAAGTGGTACTATTGCTATTGCGGGAGGAATTGGTCTTGGATATGACTTTTTTAACCATGAATTAAAAGTAGATGAAGTAGACGGAACGACTGTTTTTACGAATGATATTACAACTTCTAAAAACATTTTTAAATCCTATAATTTAGAGTTTCCTTTTGAGATAAGATGGCGAACATCTACTGCTATAAAATATAATTTTTGGAGGATTTACACGGGTGTTAAATTTCTTTATAATCTAGATAATAATTTTCAATATATAGATGTTAACAGTAATCTGATAAAGTACAGAAAAGTATCTTCTTATAATAAATTACAATACGGTTTAACTATATCTGCCGGTTATGATGCTTTTACTATGAATGTTTTTTACGGATTATCTCCCGTTTTCAAGAATGCTCTTCTAAACGAAAAAGCGGTGGACACTAAAATCTTAAAATTTGGATTAATCTTCTATTTTTTATAGGAAATTATACACTATGAAGGGTGCTATAAGACCAGAGAGAAAACCTAAATAAACTTCCTTAGGTTGGTGCATTTTTAAATGCAGTCTTGCATTAGCAACAATTCCTGCTAATAATATATTTCCAATAATTACTATAGGAAGACTATAATTATATATAAATCCTAGAAGAATAAAAAATCCTGTCGATATTCCTAAGGATAATAAATGGATACTTACTTTTAACTGATACGCTAAACAGAGATATACGAAAGTTAGTGCAATACTAGATGTGTAAAAAAGCAAACTAATATCCGTCATTTTAATATTATTTTCTATCGTATTTCCTAATAGATAGAAAACAATAATCATTAGGGCTACCGGTACCTTTCTTTCTTTGATACCTTTTGTATTAAAATTATGTATTAAGTTTAATTTTTTGAACAGTGCTAATATGAGAACTGGTACAAGATAAGTAGTTATAAATATGAGCGCTAATAGTGCTGTCTTTTGTTTACTTGTATATGAATTAGGTATTCTTAATAAATACAATATTATACCAATAGTCGGCACCATAATAGGGTGCAGTACTACGGAAATAGTCTTATAAAATCGATGCATTAAATTTCTTTTCTAAGTCTGGCGACAGGTAAGTCTAGCTGTTCTCTATACTTTGCAACAGTTCTTCTTGCAATAGGATACCCTTTTTCTTTCAAAATAATAGCTAATTTTTCGTCAGTTAGAGGTTTCTTTTTATTCTCCTCTTCTATTACACTTTCTAATATTTTCTTAATTTCTTTGGTAGAGACGTCTTCTCCTTGGTCATTTTTCATAGATTCAGAAAAGAACTCCTTTATTAATTTTGTTCCGTAAGGTGTAGAAACATATTTACTATTTGCTACTCTAGAAACAGTAGAAACATCCATATTAATCTTATCAGCGATATCTTTTAAGATCATTGGTTTTAACTTGCGTTCATCTCCGGTTAAAAAATAATCATATTGATATTGCATGATGGTGTTCATTGTTATTAAAAGGGTTTGTTGCCTTTGTCTAATAGCATCTATGAACCATTTTGCAGAGTCTAATTTTTGTTTAATAAAAAAGACAGCATCCTTTTGGGACTTTGATTTTACTGTTGCTTCTTGATAGCCTTTTAGCATGTTGTTGTACTCTCTAGAAACATGCAGTTCTGGTGCATTTCTAGCATTTAAAACTAAATCTAATTCGCCATTTAAAATTTTAATTGAAAAATCAGGAACAATTTGTTCTGCAATTTTATTATTACCAGCGTATGAACTTCCTGGTTTTGGGTTTAATTTAGATATTTCCTTAATAACTTCTTTCAGCTCGTCTTCAGAAATATGAAACTTTTCTTGTAATTTCTTATAATGCTTTTTAATAAAGTGATCAAATGCAGCTTCTAAAACTTCAATAGATAAACTTCTATATTTTGTTTTGTCTTTCGCTTTTAACTGAATAATTAAACTTTCCCTAAGATCTCTAGCGCCAACACCTAATGGGTCTAAAGTATGTACTACTTTTTTAAGTACTATAATTACCTTTTCTTCTGTTGTGAAAATATTGGCTGTAAATGCTAAGTCATCTACTAAATCTATAATTTCTCTGCGGATATAACCACTATCGTCAATACTGCCAACTAAAAATTCTGCGATAGCTTGTTCTTCTTCGTCTAAACTAAAAGTGTTTAATTGATTTTTTAAAGATTGATGAAAACTTGTTCCTGCTGCATAAGGCACATTTTTTTCTTCATCATCTTCCGAGTAATTATTAGCTTGAGTTTTATAATTAGGAATGTCGTCATCACTCAGATATTCGTCGATATTAATATCTTCTAATTCATCTTTCTCGGATTTATCATCATCATCATCAAATTCATTTGATAAATCATCATCTATATCTTCAGATTCTTCTTTACCAGTATCTAAGGCAGGGTTTTCCTCTATTTCTTGCTTTAAGCGCTCTTCAAATGCTTGTGTTGGTAATTGAATTAACTTCATCAGTTGTATTTGCTGAGGAGATAATTTCTGTAGGAGTTTGTAATTTAAGCCTTGTTTTAGCATATTTTAAAGATACATAAATGAAATTAAAAATCCGCATTTTGAGGTGTCCTTGGAAATGGAATTACATCTCTAATATTTCCCATACCGGTTGTAAATTGAACGAGTCTCTCAAAACCTAAACCAAAACCAGAATGTACGGCTGTGCCAAATTTTCTTAGATCTAAGTACCACCAAAGTTCTTTTTCGTCAATATTCATGGCTTTCATCTTTTCTACTAAAACATCATAACGTTCTTCACGTTGCGCACCACCTACCATTTCCCCAATTCCAGGGAATAAAACATCCATAGCTCTTACTGTTTTTCCATCTTCATTTAAACGCATATAAAATGCTTTGATGTCTGCCGGATAGTCAAATAAAATAACTGGACATTTAAAATGCTTTTCAACTAAAAAACGCTCGTGTTCAGATTGTAAATCTGCTCCCCATTCGTTAATAGGGTATTGGAATTTTTTCTTTTTATTAGGTTTACAGTTTCTCAGAATATCGATTGCTTCTGTGTAAGAAACTCTTTTAAAATTGTTGTCAGCAACAAATTTCAACTTCTCTAACAAACTCATTTCACTTCTTTGCAATTGAGGTTTTGTTTTTTCCTCTTGCATAAAACGTTCATCTAAAAATGCTAAATCTTCTTTACAATGCTCTAAAACATAAGTTAGCACAGATTTTATAAAATCTTCTGCTAAATCCATATTTCCATCTAAATCCATAAAAGCAACCTCTGGTTCAATCATCCAGAATTCTGCTAAATGACGCGTTGTATTTGAGTTTTCTGCCCTAAAAGTTGGCCCAAAAGTATATACTTTACCTAAAGCCATTGCATACGCTTCTGCTTCTAACTGGCCAGAAACAGTAAGATTTGTTTCTTTTCCGAAGAAATCTTTGGTATAATCTATTTTTCCGTCTTCTGTAACCGGTGCTTTATTATCCTCAAACGAAGTAACTCTAAACATTTCTCCTGCTCCTTCAGCATCAGAACCCGTAACAATTGGTGTATTTACATAATTAAACCCATTGTCTTGAAAGTATTTATGAACTGCAAAAGAGAGTTTAGATCGCACTCTCATTACCGCGCTAAATGTATTTGTTCTTACCCGAAGGTGTGCGTTTTCTCTTAAAAACTCAAAACTATGTTTTTTAGGTTGTATTGGGTATTCATCTGCATTCGAATCTCCTAGAATTTCTATATTTGAAACCTGAATTTCCACAGATTGTCCTTTACCTTGACTTTCCGCAATGATTCCTTTGATAGATAATGCTGCTCCTGTTGTAATTCTTTTTAAAGTTTCTTCTGGTGTATTTTCAAAATCAATTACACACTGTATGTTGTTAATTGTAGAACCGTCATTTAAAGCAATAAAACGATTACTTCTAAAAGTTCTAACCCAACCTTTGATAATCACCTCTTGTAAAACTGAACCTGATTTTAATAATTCTGCTACGCTATTTTTTGTCATCATTTATAAGTGTATTGTATTCGAAAATTATCTTTTTATAAAGAGTAAAGATACTTTATTGTTGCAAATTAAGCAACCAATGAAAGCTCAATAAAAAGGTGTATGCTATTTTGTTTTTTCTTCTTTAGGAGGGAAAATTTTCATTTTAGGCTCTTTAAATACTTTTTTATTTGCAATTTTCTTTTCAAAAGTTAATAATAAAGAGGGTAATAATAATAAGTTGGAGACCATCGCTAATAATAATGTTACAGAAACTAGACCACCTAAGGCAATTGTTCCACCAAAACTAGAAAGAGTGAAAACTAAAAAACCAAAAAATAATACAATAGAAGTGTAAAACATACTTACACCAGTTTCTCGCAATGCAGAATAAACAGAGGGTTTAATCTTCCATTTGTTGGCAATAAGTTCTTGTCTATATTTCGCTAAGAAATGAATTGTATCGTCTACAGAAATACCAAATGCGATACTAAAGACTAATATAGTAGATGGTTTTATTGGTATGTTTAAAAAACCCATTAAACCCGCTGTAATTAGTAATGGTAACATATTTGGAATCAATGAAATTAAAATCATTTGTAGTGATCTAAACATCCAAGCCATAAAAAGGGCAATTAATAAAATAGCCAGCGATAAAGAAATGACTAAGTTTTTAATTAAATAGTTTGTTCCTTTTATAAAGACCAAGGCTTTACCAGTTAATGATACGGTATATCTATCTGCTGGAAATTCTTTTGCTATTACTGTCTTTAAGCGCTCTTGAATAATATCCATTTTTTCTGTACCAATATCTTTCATGAAAGTGGTAATTCTAGCATAACGTCCAGTAGAATCTACAAATG
>Ga0308015_10000086_pt1 | contig 47986 bp, 40 predicted proteins | sample Neamet231_FD_203128 | JGI IMG/M metagenome (GOLD analysis project Ga0308015, IMG submission 203128) | Marine microbial communities from water near the shore, Antarctic Ocean - #231 | ecosystem: Environmental > Aquatic > Marine > Unclassified | place: Southern Ocean | collected 2014-07-28
TACGCCATCAAAACGAATTTGCAAAAGGACATATTCCTAGATCTATATTTATTGGTTTAGATGGTAGTTTTGCTCCTTGGGTAGGTGCCTTAATCGCAGATGTCAAACAATCCATTTTGCTAGTAACTCCAATAGGTCTTGAAGAAGAAACAATTACACGCTTATCTCGAGTTGGTTTCGATAAAACAATGGGGTATTTAAAAGGAGGGTTTCTTACTTGGAAAAAAGCTTCAAAGGAATATGATACCGTTACTTCAATTATAGCCGATACCCTTAAAGGAGTTAAAGAAGAAGAAGAAGAAGATGTTCTTGTATTTGACGTAAGAAAAGAAGGAGAATTTTTATCTGAACATGTTTTAGATGCAAAGCACACTCCTTTAAATTACCTAAATAATCATTTAACAACGTTTCCAAGTAAAAAAAGTTTTTATTTATATTGTGCAGGAGGATATAGATCGATGATCGCTGCTTCTATATTAAAAAGTAGAGGAATCCATAATTTCATGGATATTGCAGGTGGTTTCGAAGCCATAAAAAAATCAGAAGTACAAGTATCAAATTATGTATGCCCATCAACTTTATAATCAGTACGCTATAATTATACAATGCGTTAAGATATACGTTTTAATGAACCTTTTAATCTTTTGGGAGTTATGAAGAAATGGTATTCAGAAAAAAAACCCAAATGATTGTTATTAAATCTCAATAATTTAGCAGGATACTTAAGTCACAAAATAAGAAACTCTAATGAATTTTTATTTTTTATTTTTGGAAAAACCATAGGTGTTTTGACGAATAAAACCTTTTGGAAATGAAGCATCTCCTGGAAACCCTAATTCAACTTTACCACTGTCCTCTGGAATATAATTCGTTTTAAAAATATAATCCCAAAGACTTAAGCTAATTCCAAAATTAACACCATATTTTCCTTCTGGAACATCATGTGCATGGTGATACAAATGCATTACCGGGTTATTAATTAAATATTTAAATGGACCGTACGTAATTTTAACGTTTGAATGATTAATATGACCTATAATAATTGCAATAAAGTGTACAATAAAGGCTTGCTGTGGTTCAAATCCAAACAAAATCATAACTCCAAAAGTTTTCAATGGTTTATAAAAGATGTTTTCCATCCAATGATATCTTAAATGTGCTGCAAACCCCATTTCTTTTACACTGTGGTGTACTTTATGAAATTTCCATAGTGCAGGGTATTTGTGCAATAAAGTGTGCGTAAACCATTGTACAAAATCTAATACTACAAAAAAGACAATTAATTGCAGTGCCATTGGCCAATCTGAAGGATTGAAAAGAGCAAAAGAGATGCCTGTAATACCCATATCTGCAGAGGCTATTTGTAGTATTTTATAAAAACCACTTATGGCTGTAGAGAAAATGAAGAAATTAAAGAACATATAAAATCCGTCTAACCAAAAATCTTTTCTAAATATAGCTTGTTCTTTGCGCCATGGAAACACCATTTCTAAACCCCAAATAAACAAAGAGATCAAAATAAGACCCCAAAAATAATTAGTATAAAATGGCACTTCAAAAATAATAGATTTCCACGTCCAATCTAAAGTCCCTTTAAATGATCGTATAAATGCGTTTAAGTATGAGTTCATCTTTAATTTTTATTTTATGAATAGCCTTTCTTTAATAGTTAGCTCGTCAAAATAACATCCTTCTATCCAAAAGGTATTTTAATTTGTTACGTTCATCCAAACGCAAAAATGGCAGAGCAAAAGCCACTAAAATAATACGCACTAATGGTATCTTCTCTGGTTGCAAATTTACCATAAATATTTCTTCTTTAGACAATAGCTATTTTAAGAATTATTCTTCCCATATCATCAAGGCCTTTTTATGAATAACAATAATTTAATTTAATAGCTTACTGTTCTTTATTATAAAATGGCAAAATGTTTAACTTGCTTTAAATACTAAAGATAAAGGATGATTGTACCTCTTTTATACTATTAATAAGCAGTAAAATTATATTTTAAACTAAAGGTAAAAAAGCAAACTTTAATCTCAATTCATTAAATGTATTTATATTGCAGAAAATCTAAAAGTTGAAAAGAGTTATAGTAAGCGTTACAAATGATATATCTACAGACCAAAGAGTAGCTAAGGTTTGTAAAACTTTGATTCAAAATAACTTTGAAATTTTAGTAATAGGAAGGGTTTTACCTAATAGTATTTCTTTAAAAAGAAACTACAAAATAAAAAGATTTCGTTTATTATTTAATAGCGGTTTGTTCTTTTATGCAGAATACAATCTTAGGTTATTTTTCTATTTACTATTTACAAGAAAAGACATTTTACTAGCCAATGATTTAGATACATTACTGCCAAATTATTTAATAAGCTTGCTACAGAACACAAAAATTATTTTTGACAGTCATGAACTTTTTCCTGAAATCCCTGAATTAGTCAATAGAGTTATAGTAAAAAAAGTATGGCTTTCTTTAGAACGTTGGATAGTGCCCAAACTAAAAAACAACTATACAGTATGCAATAGTATTGCTGAATTTTACAAAAATAAATATCAAACTAATTTTGAAACTATAAAAAATCTTCCTACCAAAAAGGAGATAGAGAAAGGAGTATTTCCTTTTGATACAGATGGTAAAAAAATAATTTTATATCAAGGTGCTTTAAATATTGGACGAGGTATTGAGTTAATGATTGAAACAATGTATTTTCTTGAAAACCATCTATTAGTACTTATTGGAAGTGGTGATATTAGTGCATCTCTAAAAGATAAAGTTTTTGAAAAAAATCTAAATGACAAGGTTTTCTTTTTGGGTAAAATAAACCCTGCAGCATTGCATAAATTAACACCATTAGCAGACTTAGGTCTTAGTTTAGAAGAAGATTTAGGGCTGAATTACAGATTTGCTTTGCCGAACAAAATATTTGATTATATACAAGGAGAAGTGCCTATTCTGGTTTCAAATTTACCCGAAATGAGCCAAGTAATTAAAGCATATAACGTTGGGGAAATTGTAAAAAATAAAGCTCCTGAGAAATTAGCAAGTCAAATAAAAGAAGTTTTAGAAAAAGAATATACTAAGGAATTAAAATTAGCAAAAACAGCGCTTATCTGGGAACAACAAGAAGAAAAGTTAATAGCAATATTTAATAATTCAAAATAACTACTTTTTGTATTGATGAGGATTTTCCCGAATCCCTTTTTTAAATAGTTTGCGTATATTAGATCGCAAAGTATTATCTAACCTCAAAAATAAATCTTTTACTTTTTCTGAGGACCTTCCTCTAAAGGTTGTTACATGAAATTTATCTGACTCTAAAAAAGGTTGCTTTGAAAAATAATAATTAGAAATGCAACATCTTATATCTTCTTTTAATACTTTACTTACAGAATGCCAAGATTCTTGATGGGTTGTCATTACTACCAGCCTATTAAATTTACTTTCTATAGTAGTTTGTGCTTGTTTTAAACCTTTTGGCCATACTTCTAAATTACCACCATTTTCTATGGTCCAATTTGGGGTAACATAATACAACAAGTTTAAAACACGCCACCTGTTTCTATCTTTGTCATGAGAATTGTCTAAATGTGGATTTAGAAAATTATCTTTTCCCATTAAAGACAGACCGCCAGCATATAAATTTTCATCACCATAAACTTCTTCTAAATCGCAAATTTCTGAAATTAACTGAATTACTTTTTTATCTTGAAAAGCATAAATCACTTGCTCTAAAAGTGTATCATAACTATCCATTTGATACGCGGTAAATTTAAACTCACGTAAATTTTTCTTACGAATGGCCTTATCTAGAGCAGGAAATTTATTATAAATTTCTATTGCCAATTCCTTAGGCAATAAATCATCTATAAAAAAATAGCCAATAGTATCTTTCGATTTTAAAAACTGTATTTTTAAAAGCTCTCTGTTCGCTGTTAAATTGTCAAAAATAAGTTGTGCTATATCGGTTTTACGAATCTTCATAAATCTTTAGTAAAGTATAAATATATTCATTTTTTAAATTTTACATTTGTATTTAATGAAAAAAAGTATACATCTTGTTTCTTTTGATATTCCATACCCACCAAATTATGGCGGAATTATAGATATATATTTTAAAATAAAAGAATTACATAAGCTAGGTATACAAATATACTTGCATACTTATCTTTTTAATGATAAAACAGAACAACCTGAATTAGAAAAATATTGCGAAAAAATATTTTATTACAAACGGAAAAATGCTTTTTTGTCTTTATTTTCTAAATTACCATTTAGAGTTCAAAGTAGAAGTTGTAATAAACTAATTGAAAATCTTAAAAACTTACAGTTCCCAATAATTTTTGAAGGTTTACATACTACCTATCCACTTAAAAAATATAATTTTAAAAACACTTACATTAGAGCGCATAATATTGAGCATAAGTATTTTTTAGGGTTATCTAAAAGCGAAAAAAACATATTTAAAAAAGTGTTCTTTCTGCTAGAGTCCATCAAACTAAAAAAGTTTGAAAATATATTAGAAAAAGCATCAGGTATTTTCTCAATTTCTCCTTTCGAGCAAGCATATTTTACTAAAAAATATGGAGCAAAAACAGTTTATATTCCAGTGTTTCACGACACAAAAAACACAACGCATACAGAGGAAAAAGGAGATTTAATAGTATATCATGGTGATTTGAGAATTGCCGATAACGTAAGAGCTGCTTTATTTTTAATTGATGTATATAAAAACACATCGTTTCAGTTTGTAGTTGCAAGTAGCTGTAAAAATAAGACCGTTCTTAAGCAAATTAAGAAGTATGATAATCTAAATTTTAAAGACATTCCTACTCAAGAAAGTTTAGAACAATTGTTTAAAAAAGCACAAATAAATACACTATTCACCTTCCAGAAAACAGGTATTAAGTTAAAATTATTAAATACGTTACATCAAGGAAAACATATTATTTCAAACACACAAATGATAGAAGACACTGGGCTTGAATCATTATGTGAATTAGCAAATACTAAAAAAGATATCTTAGAAAAAACATCGAAACTTCTTGAGCAAAAATTTTCTAAAACTCACGTAATAGCGCGAAAAGAAAAATTATTAGATTTTAATACTATAGAAAACGCAAAAAAAATAGTAGCAATTATATTTAAACAGTAGCTTGTTGTAAAACTTCAAATAACTTACCACCTTCACACTTTAATGTTTTCTGCTTAAACTTTACAATTAATTGATAATCGTGAGTAGCCATTAAAATAGTTTTTCCGTTTTTGGAAATTTCATTTAAAAGTTCCATTACCTCTAAAGATGTTTTTGGATCTAAATTACCAGTTGGCTCATCTGCTAAAATCAATTCAGGATCATTTAAAAGGGCTCTTGCAATTGCTACTCTCTGCTGCTCACCGCCAGAAAGTTCAAATGTATTTTTATAATATTGAGATTTTAAACCCACTTTATCTAGTACCTCATAAATTTTTTCTTCCATAAGGTTGTTGTCTTTCCAGCCAGTTGCCTTTAAAACAAACTTTAGATTTTCGAAAATATTTCTATCATTTAATAACTTAAAATCTTGAAATACAATTCCTATTTTTCTTCTTAAAAACGGAATTTCCTTTTCTTTTAAACCTTTTAAATCAAACCCTACAATACTTCCAACTCCTTTTCTTAGTTGCAAATCTCCATATAAGGTTTTCATTAAACTACTTTTGCCACTACCCGTCTTTCCTATTAAATAACAAAATTCTCCTTTATTAATAGTTAAATTTACTTTAGAAAGAACCAAATTATCTCTTTGATAAATTTCTGCATTTTCTAGATGTAAAACAAGATTGCTCATAATATTAGGTAGTTTCTACAAACTTAAAAGTTTCTAACGATTTTTTACTATGAATTCATAACAATTCTTACTTTTGATTAAGAATTTGAGATTCTTTTGTGTTCTCCCCAACAAAACAAAGAATTATTCGTTATCTATCGAGAGAAATAAAATTTATATGAAATATCATTTTTTTAAAAAAGAGATGCTTTCTTTGTGTTTTTTCTTTGTTGCCCTTCCTTTTTTGTCGCAACAAACAATTGCGAATGCAACAGATATAACTAACTATAATTCTGGCTTAAACTTATACAACACAAAAGCATATGCTGCTGCACAAAAGATGTTTTACACATTTCGTAAAACTAAAAATATTGGTTCTAATTTAAAAGCTAATGCTTCATACTACGAAGCAATGTGTGCCATAAAACTAAATCAGCCAGATGCAGATAAAAAGGTGCTTTCATTTGTAGAAAATCATCCAAATAGCAACAAAAGAAATGATGCTTTTTTTAATGTTGGAACCTATTATTTTGCGAATAAGAAAGCTGCTTATGCTCTAAAATGGTTTCAAAAAGTAACTACAGATGAACTTTCTGATGAAGACCAAAAAGAGTTAAATTTTAAAATGGGCTATTGTTTTTTAATGACCAATAATTTAGCTTTAGCCAATAAGCGTTTTTTACCATTAATTAATGATGCCAAATATGGAAATGATTCTAGGTATTATTATGGTTTTATAGCTTATAAATTAGAGGATTATGATATTGCAGAATCTACATTAAAAGAAATTGCAGACAATGAATCTTACCGGGCTGAAATTTCTTATTACTTATTAGATATTAGTTTTAAATTTGGAAATTTTGAGCGTTGTATAAAAGTTGGATTAGAATTATTTTCAACAATAGAAAAAAAATTAAAATCTGATGTATCTAAAATTATTGGTGAAAGCTACTTCAATCTGAAAGAGTATGCAGCTGCCATTCCTTATTTAAAAGACTATGGAGGAATTAAAGGAAAATGGAATAATACAGATTTTTATCAATTAGGATATGCATATTATAAGCAAAAAGATTTTAAAAATGCAATCAATAATTTTAATAAAATTATTGATGAGAAAAACACTGTTTCTCAAAATGCATATTATCACCTGGGTGAATGCTACATGAACCTTGACAAAAAAGCAGCTGCGTTAAACGCTTTTAGGTCAGCTGCAGAAATGAGTTTTAATAAAAGCTTACAACAAGATGCAGCACTAAATTACGCAAAATTAAGTTATGAAGAAGGAAATCCCTTTGAAGCTGTAGCTGCCGTTTTACAAAACTATTTAAAAAAATATCCGACATCTAAAGAATACGCTAAAATTAATGAATTGCTAGTTTCTTCATTTCTAAATGAGCAAGATTACCAAGGAGCTTTAAAATTTTTATCACAAAAAAAATCTAAAGAAAACAGAGCATTTATACAAGAGATTTCATTGTATCGAGGTATTCAACTATTTAATGAGAACAGCTATAAAGAGGCTTTATTACTATTTGTTGAAGGAAAAAAATCTAGCAACATTGAAATCAATCAAAAATGTAGGTATTGGGAAGCCGAAACTACTTACATGTTGCAAGACTATGAAACTGCATTCATAAAGTTTAGCACTTTAAATAGGTTGGTAAAACAGAAAAATATAGACACTTTTATCTTACTAGATTACAATATTGGTTATTGCCATTTTAAATTAAAAGAATATACCAAGGCATCGAAAGCTTTTGATATGTTTCTGCAAAAAGATGCGATTCCAGATGCCATAAAATATGATGCATTTACACGTTTAGGAGATAGTTATTTTGCAACAACAAATTATAAAAAGGCAATTATTGCCTATGAAAACGTAACAGATGATTTTGGCATAGGTACAGATTATGCGACCTATCAAATAGGAATGAGTTATGGTTTTATAAATCAAAATGAAGCAAAAATAATTGCACTTAAAAAAGTAAATAGTGCATTCCCTATTTCAAACTTAAAAGATGACGCTTTGTATCAAATAGGAAATACCTACTCCGCACTTAAAGATTCTAAAAATGCACACATTGCCTATAATAGGCTAGCAGAGAAACACCCAAAAAGCATCTTTTTATCTAGAGCGCTGTTAAGGCAAGGTTTGCTTTACTTTAATAACAATGCTTACAAAGAGTCTTTAATAAAATACAAAACAGTAGCTGCAAAATTCCCTAATTCCCCAGATGCTTTAGAAGCGGTTACCAATGCAAGAAAAGTATATATAGAAGAGGGTAATTTAAATGATTACGTTGCTTGGATAGCTACTTTATCGTTTATAAATAGCACCAACTCACAATTAGAGACTACTACATTTGCAGTAGCAGAAAAAAAATATTTAGATGCTAATAATGCAAAAAAAACTATAGAGAGCCTTAAAAAATACAATAAAGAATTCCCTGAAGGGGCTTATAAAATAAAAGCGCATTATTATTTAGCAAATGTACTTTTTAAAGAAAAGCTTTTTCAAGAAGCAATTCTCTATTATACTTTTGTTACTGAAGAAAATCGTTCTGAATATTCTGAAAACTCTCTAAATAAATTATCTCAAATCTATTTAAATAAAGACGATTTTAAAAGTGCGCTTCCAATTTTAAAAAGATTAGAAGAAGAGGCATATATTTCTGAGAATATTCTTTTTGCACAAAGTAATTTAATGAAAGGCACTTATGAAACAGAAGCTTATGAACTTGCAATTACGTATGCTGAAAAAATATTAAGAAAAGGAAAAATAAGCAATAGATTAGAACACGATGCTAAAAAAACAATTGCGAGAGCTTCTATTAAAAATAGCGATTTTATTAGTGCTGAGGAGTATTATGCTGAAATAGAAAAAACTGCGGACGGCGAACTTAAGGCGGAAGCTTTATATTACAATGCATTTTTTAAAAATCAGAAAAATAAATATGAAGCATCTAATAAAGTGATACAAAAATTAATTGCTAAATACACTGCTTATAAATACTGGGCAGTGAAAAGTTACGTAATAATGGGTAAAAATTATTATGCTTTAAATGATGTGTATCAGGCTAATTTTGTTTTGGAAAATGTAATAAAAAACTTTAAAGAATTTAAAGATATTATAGAAGATGCTCAAACCGCATTAAATAAAATAAAACAAAACGAAGCCAAAAAAAATAATTCAGTAACTCCGCAAAAAAAGAAATAATGAGAAAATGCTTTTTCCTTTACGGTATTTTAATAGTAGTTTTTTCTTCAAATGCGCAAGGAAAAAAAAAGGATACAATTATAAAAACTGAGATTGTAAATATAATTACGAAATACAATCCTAAAATTTCAGACGCAAAAAAAATAAGGAATAATCCAAAAATAACTCTACTAAAAAAAAGCGATAAGAAAAAATTAAAATACACCATTTTCTCTGCTCCTGTTGCCTCTACATTTATTCCTAAAACAGGAGTTGTAAAAAATATTAATATTGGTGTAAAAGAAAGAATTTATAATAATTATTTGGCAGTTGGCTATGGTAATTATGCCAGTACTTATGCAGAACTATTTATCCACAAGAGTACTCGTTTTAAGAATGATTTTGCCATCCACACTAAATATAACGGCTCAAGAGAAAATGTTGAAAAAACTAGTTTGAATAGCACTTTTTTAAATTTTAACATGGCAACTTTCTTCAAACAGCAAGAAAGGTATTTTGACTGGCAAGTAAGTTTAGATGCAGCACAAAACAATTATAATTGGTATGGTTTACCAACTGATAAAGTTTTTACAGAAAACACGATAAAAAGTATTAATGAAGCGCAAAAATATACTCATTTAAAGCTAGAAGGAGATTTTAATTTTCATGATTCTTACATAGATATTAGTAAAATTTCTGTTTCTCACTTTACAGATAAATTTAATAGTTCGGAAACACTTGTGAATTTTGAGACAAAATTAAATTTTCCTTTAGATAGATTAAGCGCTCATTTAAATGATATTTCAATACATACAGGAGTCGTCTTTTTAAAAGGTAGTTTCGAAAACAATTATGCGAATTCTAGTGAAATAAACTACAATATAATCACTGCAAAAATAATTCCTAATTACAAATTAGAATATTTAAGCGTTTCTTTAAGGGTAAGTTTAAGAACTTTTATTTCATTAGATCTAGAAAATGACGTTACTAATTTTTTTATGTTTCCTAACTTACTTTTACAAACAAATATTTTAAAGAAGTACATAAATGGATATGCTGGTTTTTCAGGAGATTTAGAAACCAATACATACAAGAAGTTTACAGAAATAAACCCGTATGTTTCGCCAACTTTATTCATAACTCAAACTGTACAATCTTCAAATTTATTTATTGGTTTCAAGGGAAATATTACGCGAAACCTGAACTACAATATAAAGGCAAGTATTACAAAAGAAGAAGACAAACCTTTATTTTTAAGAAATAATTCTAAATCTAACGGCATTGCAACTAGCTCCGATGGAAAAGCTTTAAAAGGCTACGAATATGGAAATTCTTTTAGTATTTATTATGATGATGTAAATACCACCTCTATTTTTACAGAAATTGAATACATTTTTGATAAAACCTTAACTTTTGCAACACAAATTAAATATGACAATTATACAACTTCTGCAGCACTAGAAAATTGGAATCTACCTGTTTTAAAAGCTTCCTTTCTTGCGAAATTTAAAAATGAAAAATGGTACGCTACTTCAAATATTTATTATAGAACTGAAAGCAAAGGTGCGCAATATGCTTCAAAATTCCCATCGAGCATAAATGGTGTAAAAACAATATCTTCTTTTGTAGATGTTAACTTAAATGGCGGGTATCATTTTAATGATAAATTTTCTGCTTTTTTACAAGTAAACAATATATTAAACACAAATTATCAAATTTTTTCAAATTTTGATACGCAAGGATTTCAAGCTTTAGCTGGACTTACTTATAAATTTGACTTTTAATTTTATTCAAAAAAAGCTTCTAGAAATGTAATTATTACGATAATAATTCCAAGAAAAAATCAAATATAAATAAAGTACTTTCTCATTTCATTTTTGTAGTTTTATAAAAACTAATTTTTGCAAATATGAAAAAAATACTCCTCTTACTTTTTGTCTCTTTTTTTGTTAGTTCGTGTAACACCAAATCAAAACAAAAAGTAACTCCGACTTTTTCTCCTCAAGAAATAATAGATTCTACCAATATCAAAAATTTATTTAATAGTGTACTAAAAGATGGCAAATCCTATGAATGGTTAAGAGATTTAACTCAGAATATTGGCGGCAGATTATCAGGTTCACCAGAAGCAGCTAAAGCTGTGGTTTGGGGAGAGAAATTAATGAATACAATTGGTTTAGACTCTGTTTGGCTTCAGCCCGTAATGGTGCCCCATTGGGTGCGAGGAGTAAAAGAAATTGCAATGTATACTATAAACGGAGTAGAAAAAAACGTACCAATTTGTGCTTTGGGTTTCTCTATAGCAACACCTAATACAGGAGTTTTAGCTGAGGTTATCGAAGTAAAATCTCTAGAAGAAGCAGCCGCTTTAGGTGAAAAAATGAAAGGCAAAATTGTATTCTTCAACAGATCATTTGATAATACTTTAATTAATACATTTAGTGCATATGGTGGCTGTGTAGATCAAAGAGTGCAAGGTGCTGCGATTTGTGGAGCGTTTGGAGCTAAAGGTGTAATTGTGCGCTCTATGACTAATTCCGTAGATAATTACCCGCATACAGGAACTATGACATATAATGATTTACCACAAGAACAATACATACCTGCCGCAGCAATTAGTAGTAAGGCAGCAAATATACTAAGTACAGATTTAAAGAAAGATCCGACTTTAAAATTCTACTTTAAACAAAACTGTAAAACTTTGCAAGACGCACCTTCTTTTAATGTTGTTGGTGAGATTAAAGGAACAGAGACGCCAGAAAATATTTTTGTAGTTGGAGGCCATTTAGATTCTTGGGATTTAGGAGAAGGAGCACATGATGATGGTACAGGTGTTGTGCAATCTTTAGAAGTTGCCTATTTATTTAAAAAAAATAACATCAAACCAAAAAACACCATTCGAATTGTGTTTTTTATGAATGAAGAAAACGGAACACGTGGTGCAAAGAAATATGCAGAATTGGCAAAACTTAATAAAGAAAATCACATTGGCGGTTTAGAATCTGATGCTGGCGGTCATACACCAAGAGGCTTTTCTATTCAAGCAAATGCATCGAATACAAAATTATTACAAAGCTGGAAAAAACTTTTATCTCCATATGGTTTGCATGATTTAAAAGCAGGCGGTTCTGGTGCAGATATCGCTCCTTTAAAAGGAGAAGATGTAACCTTAGTTGGTTACAGACCAGATAGTCAACGTTATTTTGATTATCATCACACAAGTAGAGATACTTTCGATAAAGTTAATAAACGTGAACTAGAGTTAGGAAGTGCTTCTATGGCAAGTATTGTGTATTTAATGGATAAATACTTATATAAAAATGTTTCAGTAAAACCATAAATACCATGCAAACCACTGTGCTTTTTTTAAGAATTCTATTTGGAATCCTTTTTTGTTTTGCAGGAATTATGCACCTCATTAGACCAAATTTTTTTAAGAATTTTATTCCTAATTTTTTACCAAAACTAGCCGTAAATTATATTTTTGGGGTACTTGAATTCATTTTAGGTCTGTGTCTTTTTTTCGACTCGACTATAAAAAATGCAGCTGTAGGAGTTTTTATTTTGCTACTTATTTTTCTACCCATTCATATTTGGGACGCAACTAAGGTTAAACCAGCTATTGGTTCTAAAAAGGTAGCTTTTATTAGAATTCCGTTACAATTTTTATTAATGTATTGTACTTATATTATATATATAAATTCCTGAATTAAAGAATCAAAAAAATGAAAAAAAACCTTTTACTCCTCATTACTATACTGACCGTTTTTTCCTGTAGTAAAGAAAAAGTAGATTTAATTGTAATCAATTCAAATACTTATACAGTAAATACTAGTTTTGATCAAGCAGAAGCTTTTGCTATTAAAGATGGTGTATTTGTAGCTGTTGGAAAAAATGAAGAAATTACAGGTAGGTATCAATCTGACAAAATTGTAAATGCAGAAAATAAAACCATAGTTCCTGGTTTAATAGATGCGCATTGTCATTTTTATAGAATGGGTTTGCAACAGCAAAAAGTTTCTTTAGAAGGCACTAAAAGTTATGATGAAGTACTAGAGAAGCTTGTCGCTTTTCAAAAAGAAAAAAATACCAATTTTATTACAGGGCGCGGCTGGGATCAAAACGATTGGGAACTAAAAGAGTTTCCAACTAAAGAAAAGCTAGATGCTTTATTTCCCAAGATTCCTGTAGCTATTGGTAGGGTTGATGGGCATGCTTTATTGGTGAATCAGGTTGCAATTAATATGGCTGGGATTACCAAAAACACAAAGGTATCTGGTGGAGAAATCATTTTAAAAAATGGAAAACTTACTGGTGTTTTAATTGATGCTGCAATGGACTTTATTAATTTTCCAGAAACCTCAAATAAAGAAGCAATTCAAGGTTTATTAGATGCTCAAAAAATAGCCTTTTCATATGGATTAACAACTGTAGACGACGCAGGATTAGATAGAAACACAATAGAATTAATAGACAGTCTGCAAAAAGCTAAAAGTTTAAAAATGCGCATATATGCGATGGTTTCGGCAGATAAACAGAAACAAATTAACTATTACATAAACAAAGGAAAACTAAAAACAAAGAGATTAAATGTGCGTTCTTTTAAAGTGTATGGAGATGGAGCTTTAGGCTCTAGAGGTGCTACAATGCGTACTTCATATTCAGATAGAGACAATCATTTTGGAGCATTAATTTATACGCCAGAAAGATATCAGGAAATTGCAAAACAAATTGCAGCTTCAGACTATCAAATGAATACTCATGCTATTGGAGATTCTGCAAATACCTGGATGTTAAAAACCTACAAGGAGGTATTAAAAGACAGTAAGAATAGGCGCTGGAGAATTGAACATGCTCAAATAATTTCCGAAGAAGATTTTAATCATTTTGATAATATTCTACCTTCGGTGCAACCAACACACGCTACTTCAGATATGTATTGGGCAGGAGACCGAGTTGGCACAAAGAGAATGATGGGTGCCTATGCATTTAAAAAACTATTAAACGCTTACGGAAAAATTGCTTTAGGCACAGATTTTCCTGTAGAACAGGTAAATCCGTTTTTAACTTTTTACGCAGCAACTATAAGAAAAGATACAAACAATTATCCGAAAGATGGGTTTCAAATGGAGAATGCATTAACAAGAGAAGAGACTTTAAAAGGAATGACTATTTGGGCTGCATACTCAAATTTTGAAGAAGATGAAAAAGGAAGTATCGAAGTTGGTAAGTTTGCCGACTTTGTTATTTTAAATCAAGATATTATGAACGTAGAAGGCCGTGACATTCCTAAAACGAATGCAATATCAACTTATTTAAACGGAGAAAAGGTTTATTAAAATAATCAGAGTATATTCGCCTAAAATCTAAAAAACACGAAATGAAATTTTATTTATATATTATTTTTTCAGTACTCATTTTTACATCATGTGCTAAAGATACCAACTTTGAACCTCAGACAGAAGCAGATATTATTGCGTACATAGAGGCTAATGATTTAGATGCAACCAGAACTGATTCTGGATTATATTACGTAATTGATAATGGTGGTTCTGGAGCAAGACCTACAAGCTCTTCAAACGTTACAGTGGCTTACAAAGGATATTTTTTAGACGGTAATACTTTTGACCAAAGTAGTGATGCTGGTATTTCTTTTGGATTAAACCAGGTAATCCCCGGATGGACTGAAGGAATTCAACTTTTTAAAGAAGGTGGAGAAGGAATGTTATTAATTCCTTATAATTTAGGATATGGAATTAACGGACGTTCTAGCATTCCTGGTGGTTCTGTTTTACTTTTTGATATCAAATTAATTAGGGTAAACTAATTTTTAAAAAAATGAAACCCTACTTATACCTGTTTCTTTTTATATTTATTTATTCATCTTGCTCATCTTCCGAGTCTATAGAAGAAGTAGAACTTATTGATTATGATGCTTTAAATGAAACTGAAATACAAAACTACCTTTCTCTAAATAATTTAAATCCACAAAAAAGTAGTTCTGGCTTATATTATATAATTACAGATGAAGGAATTGGAAATTCACCAACACTTTTATCAAATGTCAAAGTTAATTTTAAAGGTTACGGTACAAATGGTGTTATTTTTGAAGAAAGCCCTGATGAGGGTATTGATTTTAATTTAAATGATCTAATTATTGGGTTTTCTGAAGGAGTAACCTATCTCAAGGAAAATGGCGAAGCAACTTTAATAATTCCTTCAAAAATTGGTTACCCCAATAATTTACTACCACCTCATAGTCTTGGAGGAAAAGTAATTATATTCGATGTCAAACTAATTAAAATCAACTAAACAACCAGATTTAAAACGCATAAAAAAAGCGAAACTTACTAAGTTTCGCCTTTTTTAATTTAAGAAATAATTGGCTTTATAAAATCATCTATTTTCCCTACTCCATTAATTCCTAAGTGCTTTATAAAAGCGGAACCTACAATTGCTCCATTTGCATAAGAACAAGCAGTATTAAAAGTAGTTTTATCTGATATACCAAAACCTATAATTAATTTACTTTCCAAATTCATTGCATATATTCTCTCGAAATAACCGATTTGAGCATTAGAGATTTCTCCTTTTGCACCAGTAATTGATGCAGATGCTACTACATAAATAAATGCCTTAGAATAGGAATCTATCTTTCTAATTCGATCTTCTGATGTATGAGGTGTTATTAAAAAAATGTTTGTAAGTCCATATTTTTCAAAGAGTTGTTTATAGTGGTTTTCAAACTCCACCATCGGTAAATCTGGAAGAATTACAGTATCTATACCACAATCTACACATGCTTGACAAAATTTTTCTTCACCATATTTCAATAACTGATTCAAATAACCCATGGCTATCAACGGAGTCTTATTTGTTTCTTTAATCGTTTTTAATTGATCAAAAATAACATCTAAATTAATCCCGTTTTCTAAAGCTTCGTGACTACTTTCTTGAATAGTCGGCCCATCCGCTAAAGGGTCTGAATAGGGCAAACCAACTTCTATGAAATCTACACCACTTTCTTCTAATGCTGAAATTACATTAGTGGTATCTTCTAAATTGGGGTACCCACAAGTAAAATAAATGGACAATACATTTTTATCTTTTTTCTGAAGTAATTCTTGAATCGAATTCATATTCCTATTTTAAATTATGCATTTAATTCTTGTTCGATAGCGCTCCATAAATTAATTCTTAATTCTAGTGCTCTCTTGCCAGTCTCTAAAACTTCTTGCCATTTTTGTGCATCATTACCACATAATTCCTCGATCATTTGCAAAGATAAGGGACCATGTTCATCACCGTCCAATTCAATATGCCTCTTTAAATAGTAATTAAAACTATCATAAGATTTATTGTTTTCAAGCGTAGCTTTGTCAATAATACTTATAAACATATCTGGTATTACGTCTTCTCTTCCAAAAGTAAATGAAGCAGCAATTAAATGTGTTTTATCTGTTTTTATAATATCAAACGTAAAGCTTAAAAACTCTTTTACTGCATTTGGTACTTCTAAACTTTCTAGTGCTTTATCTATGGAAATATTTGATTGTAAAGTTTCCAGGAAATTATTCATTTTACTTGGATCTGCGTTTACTTCAGCCATCGCATCTAAATACATTTCATAATGACTTTTAACCACTCCATGTGCATCATGATCACTTTCTTCAGCGACCACAATCTCATTAATAAAACGTGCTAATTCTGCATTCTTAACAGGCATCCAAGGGATTGAAACACATGTTAGATTAATCTGTATTGCTTTTAAAAGCGACATAAAATCCCACACAGCAAAAACATGCAGCGACATAAATGTCTGTACATCTTCTAAAGTATTGAGTCTCTTATATAGAGAATGATTTTTTAATTGATTTCTTAAGTCTGTTAACTCCTTTTCAATGTGAACTATATTACTATTCATCTTTCTTTATGCTTCTAAATATTTTGTATAAATCTCTAAATCTTTGTCTCCTCTACCTGATAAATTCACAACAACAACCTGATCTTTTCTAAACGTAATTTTATCTAAAACGGCCAAAGCATGCGCTGTTTCTAAAGCTGGAATAATTCCTTCTATCTTCGTCAATTCAAAAGCCGCATCTAACGCTTCTTGATCTGTAGCACTCATAAATTTTGCTCTACCACTTTCATATAAAAAAGCATGCAAAGGACCAACTCCAGGATAATCTAAACCTGCAGATATCGAATAAGGTTCTACAATTTGGCCATATTCATCTTGCATTAATATCGTCTTACTTCCATGAATAATACCAACCTGTCCTAATTGAGAAGTTGCAGCACTCTCACCAGAATGCACTCCTAGGCCTGCTGCTTCAACAGCAATTAACTCTACATCTTCATCATCTAAGTAGTGATAAAAAGCACCAGCAGCATTAGAACCTCCACCAACACAAGCAATAATTGTATCTGGATTTTCTTTTCCTGTCTTCTCTTTTAATTGCCATTTCATTTCTTCTGAAATAATAGCTTGTAGACGTGCTACCATATCTGGGTGTGGTGCTGGTCCAACAACAGAACCAATTAAATAAAAAGTTTCTGGATGCTGAATCCAATAACGAATTGCTTCGTTTGTTGCATCTTTTAGTGTTTTAGAACCACTGGTTGCAGGAACTACTTTTGCTCCTAACATTTTCATTCTAGTAACATTTGGTGCCTGACGTACAATGTCTTTTTCGCCCATAAAAACGGTACATTCTAATCCCATTAATGCACAAACTGTAGCCGTTGCCACTCCATGCTGCCCAGCTCCTGTTTCCGCAATAATCTTAGTTTTACCTAACTTCTTAGCAATTAAGATCTGACCAACAGTATTGTTAATTTTGTGCGCACCGGTATGACATAAGTCCTCGCGTTTTAAATAAATGTGAGCACCATATTTTTCTGATAATCTTTTTGCCAAATACAAAGGTGTTGGTCTACCAACATACTCTTTTAACAAGTCTTTATACTCTATTTGAAATTCTGAAGATTCAATAATTTGAATATAATTATCTGCTAATTCTTGCACATTTGGATGCAATAATTCTGGAATAAACGCACCTCCAAATTGTCCGAAATATCCATTTTTGTCTGGGTGAAATTTTGATTTCATATCTTTATTTTGTGACCTTATATGCTTGTTAATTCGTTGAAATATTTCAACAATTAAACATTTAAACCTTGTTTAAACTTCTTTAATTCTTCTATTTTCTTTCTTCCTGGTGTACTTTCAAATTTACTATTTACATCTAACGCATGCAGTGGTAGTTCTGAATTGACTATTTCATGAACTCCTTCAATATCCTCTAGACCAATTCCTCCACTTAAAAAGAAGGGTTTATCAAATGGATAGTTTTCTAATACTTTCCAATCGAATTTAGTTCCGTTCCCTCCTCTTTCCTCTCCTTTCGTATCGAACAAAAAGAAGTCTACAAGAGCTATGTATGGTTTTAAAACATCAAAATCAAATGTATCTTTAATTCCGAAAACCTTGATAATTTCAACCTTATTATCAGAAATGAAATGTTGATTTTTTTTCTTTTTTATGTGCTTATTCTCTTCAATAAATAAAGTTCTTCTCTCTTCTAATTGATTTTGTAATGTTAAGACATAAGCTGCAGATTCATCGCCATGCAATTGAATAGCTTCTAAGCGATACTCTTCAACCATAGAAATTACAATCTCAAGCATTTCATTCACAAAGACGCCTGTCTTTTTAATTGACTTTGGAAGTTCTGGAATGATTCCTTCAAAATTTCTTTTCGATTTTTCATAGAAAATAAAACCCAAATAATCTGGCTGTAATACCGCAACTTGTTGGATATTTTCTACATACTTCATTCCACAAACTTTTAGTTTCATAACTATCTTATTTGACTAATAAATTCTAGACAAGCCTCACCAGGATTCTCTGCATTCATAAAGGTTTCTCCTATTAAAAACCCTTGAAAACCATATTCTTTTAAACCCATAATAATTTTAGGGTCTGAAATTCCACTTTCAGAAATCTTTAAACTACTGTCGGGAATCTGATTTGATAGTTTTATAGAATTCTCTATGTCAACTTCAAAAGTATTTAAATTTCGATTGTTAATTCCAATGATTTTATTATCTAAATCATTAATTTTATCTAAATCTTCTTGTGTATGCACTTCATACAGCACTTCTAATCCTAAATCTGCTGCTAGGTTTCCGTAGTTTTTTAATTCTTCAGAAGTTAAACAAGCAGCAATTAATAATATCACGTCTGCACCAATGGCTTTTGCCTCTACAATTTGAAATCCGTCTACAATAAAATCTTTTCTTAAAATTGGTTTTTGTTGATTGATAACTCTTGCCTCCATCAAGTCTGCCATCGATCCTCCAAAAAAGGAAGTATCTGTTAAAATTGATTGTGCAGCAACATTAGCATCTAAATATCCGTTCGTTACATCTGCTATCGTTGCAGTATCATTAATTATTCCTTTAGATGGAGATTGGCGCTTGAACTCGGCAATAATCCCTGTTGAACCAACTTCTAATAAAGATTTTTTTAATGAGAAAACTTCTCTTCCAAAATTTGGGCTTTCAACTAATTTCTTAATATGTACCTCTGCCTTAATCTTAGCAATTTCTGTCTTCTTAAATGCTATTATTTTATCTAAAATGGTCATTTTATGACTTTTTATTATTAATTATTTTATTTCTATGCTTTAAAAAAAAGTAAACGATGATTCCTACAATGAGTCCTATTAAGGTATCTCTTAAAATATTTGTTGTTTGAATACCAACTGCAGCTCCCATTAATAAAAAGGCAGGTATAATTGAGATTAAACTATTTTTCTTTTTTTCCATTTTAAATACTCAGTAATTTCTCTAATGTTCGTTTCGCTTTCAGACCAAAAAGTGAATCTTTTGCCTCACTAAAGGCAGTTTCGAAACTCTTTGTTTCATCTACAATTTTTAAAGCGAAAGCGGCATTTGTTAGCACAACATTATTTTGAGCTTCCGTTCCGCCTCCTTCTAGAATAGACTTAAAAATTTTTGCTGCATCTGCTATAGAGTTTCCTCCGTATATTTCTGATTGCTGAATTCTCTTTTGACCTAAATCTTCTGGGTTTATAATTTGTTCTCCTTTTTTAGTAAAAAATTTAAAGCCACTTGTTAGCGAGATTTCATCATAACCATCTAAAGCGTGCACAATGCCGTAATTGACATTTTCTTCTTGTAAAATATAATTGTATAAACGTGCAATTTCTAAATTAAAAGTTCCAAGCATATGATTCTTAGGTGAACTCGGATTTACCAAAGGGCCAAGCATGTTAAAAAAAGTTTTTAGTGCCAATGCTTTTCTCGTTGGACCAACCGCTTTCATTGCCGGATGAAATTTTGGTGCATGTAAAAAACAAATATTTGCTTTCTCTAAATGTTCTCTCAATACACTTTCATCATTTGTGAAATTATACCCAAAACTTTCTAACATATCTGAAGAACCAGATTGCGAAGACACAGAGTAATTACCGTGTTTTGCTACTTTTTGTCCTGTTCCTGCAACAATAAAAGAAGTTAGTGTAGAAATATTAAAAGTGTTTTTTCCATCTCCACCAGTCCCAACAATATCAATAGTATTGTAATCTAATAAATCTACTTTTATAGACAATTCTTTCAATGCATTTCTAAAACCGGAAAGTTCGTCTGCTGTAATAGGACGCATCATAAAGACCGTCATAAATGAAGCCAAATGAGCAGCATTGTATTGTTCTGATGCAATGTCTTTTAAGACCTGTGTTGCTTCAGATTTAGACAATCTCTCGTGCTTATATAATTTATTTAAAATTGCTTTCATTTGAATTAAATTCTAAAAATTTGAAAGTAATAAGGAGCTAATGCAAAGTTATATCTAAACGCTATAAACTCCATACTTTATTACTTTTTAACACTATTTATAAAGTTTCTCAATAACTGTTCTCCAACATCTGTTAAAATAGATTCTGGATGAAACTGAACTGCTGAAATTGGAAATATTTTATGTTGAATTGCTTGAATCAAACCATCTTCATCTCTCGCTGTAACCTGAATTTCTTCTGGAAACCCCTCATCTGTAGCCGCCCAAGAATGGTAACGTGCTGCTAAAAAGGTTTCTGGAACATCTTTAAAAATAACAGCATCTTTATCTGTAATACGCATTTCTGTTGCAACTCCGTGGAACACATCTTCTAAGTTGATGATAGTTCCTCCAAAAACTTCTGTAATTGCTTGCAAACCCAAACACACACCGAAAATTGGTTTAATACCTGCGTATCTTTTAATTACATCTTTTAAAATTCCTGCTTCATTGGGTATTCCAGGCCCTGGAGACAGCATAATCACATCATAATTTCCTACGGCTTCAATGCTTATTTCATCGTTTCTAAAAACAGCAGGAAAATTCCCTGTAATTTTCTCTACCATATGGACCAAATTGTAGGTAAAGGAATCGTAATTATCTAAAATTAATATTTTCATTTTAAAAGTTTTTGGCTTTTGATTCTTCGTTTTTAGCAAAATGCTAACTGCGAAAAACAAAAAGTTATTTTTTAAATATCCTCTGCTAAAAACAACGCTTTCTTTAATGCTGCTAGCTTATTATTTACTTCTTGTAATTCTTTTGCTTCGTCTGAATGAATCACTATTCCTGCCCCAGCTTGCGAATACAATACATTATTTTTACTTACAAATGAGCGAATAGCAATTGCCAAATTAATAGAACCGTCTAAACCAATAATACCAACTGCACCGCCATAAAAACCACGTGTTTGATTTTCATATTTATTAATTAATTCCATTGCCTTGTATTTAGGTGCTCCACTTAAAGTTCCCGCCGGAAACGTATCTCCAACAATTTCAATTGGATTGCCTTTAATTTTTCCTCGAACAGTAGAAACTAGGTGAATTACATGACTAAAATATTGCACTTCTTTAAATACTTCCACAGTCACATTATCTGCATGCTTGCTTAAATCATTACGCGCCAAGTCTACCAGCATTACATGTTCTGCAGTTTCCTTTTTATCTTCAGATAATTTCTTACCTAATTTTAGATCTTCTGCCATATCACCTGTTCTTCTAAACGTACCAGCAATTGGATTAATAGTTGCTTTACCCTCTGAAATTTTAATCTGTGCTTCGGGAGAGGAACCCATTAACTTGAAACTTCCATAATCGAAATAAAACAAATAAGGTGAAGGATTAATAGAACGCAATGCTCTATATACATTAAACTCGTCTCCCTTAAATTCTTGCTGGAATTGGCGTGATAAGACCAATTGAAAAACATCACCCCTTTTACAATGTGATTTTGCTTTTCGTACATATTCTTTAAATTCTTCTCCAGTAACATTTGAAGTCTCTTCTCCTACGATTTCGAATTTCTGAGTATTAAATGCTTGCGCATCTATAATGGTTTGCACCTCTTTAATACGAGATTCTGTGCCCTCTTCTATGTTTTCTATCAACGTCATTTCATCATTAAAATGATTAATTGCAATAATAAATCGATAGAAACTATATTGCATTTCTGGAATGGCAGATGGTGCTTTCTTATTTGTGAATTTTATATTTTCGAAATACTGAACGGAATCGAACGTTGTATACCCATACAGACCATTAAAGGACTTTAATTCTGCTGGGCAATCTAATGCTATAGAATTCGTGAATTTATCAAATAACTGATAAAAATTTTTATCAATTGGTTGGCGCTCAGTTTGAATACCTTTATGAGAAACTGTAAACTGATAATCGTCTACTTTCATGCTCACTATTGGTTCAATAGCTATAAAAGAAAAGCTCTCTTCTTTACTATGATAGTCTGAACTTTCTAGTAAAAGGGTATTAGCATATTGGTCTCTAAACCGCAAATACAAGCCCACAGGCGTTATCGTGTCTGAAATCTTTGTTTTATGTATTGTTTTGAAATGTATATTCTTCATTTTATAGAATTGAAAAAGGCTTATCGTGAGATAAGCCTTTTTTATATTTTAAATATAGGATTAGTTCTCACTTATGAATTAAGAGAGTTCCACCACCATGTATTTTTTGTTATTAAATTCATTATGGTACAAAAATAGGTTAGATTTTTAAATTAGACAACCTTTATACTAGATTATTTATTCTACTTCCGTTTCATGTATTAAATTTATTTTCGAATAATGCGAACATTCATTTCTTCTACCTTTTTATCCGACAGAATTGAAGGCGCATTGAATAACAAATCTTCTGACGAACCTGTTTTCGGAAACGCCATTACCTCTCTAATAGATGCTTTCTTTTCTAAAATCATCATTAACCGATCAACTCCCCAGGCAATTCCTCCGTGCGGCGGCGCACCATATTGAAACGCTTTATGCATAGTGCCAACACTCTTCATCATCTCTTCTTTACTATAACCCATATTTTTATAGGTTGCTTCTAAAATTTCTGACTTATGAGCACGTACAGAACCTCCACCAATTTCAAAACCATTTAAGATTAAATCGTATTGCTGCGCTATAATAGTGCCGATCTCTTCTCCTTCACCATTCATATGCTTCTCTAAGTCGTAGATTGCTGGCATAGAAAAGGGATTGTGCGTAAATGTCCATCTGCCTTCCTCTGTTTTTTCAAACATCGGAAAGTCAACAACCCAAGCAGGTCTTAATTCTTTGGGGTTGATTAACTTTAAAATACGACCCATTTCTTGACGAACCGCATCTAATGCTTTGTTTGCTGTTGCATAGTCTGCTGCTGAGAAAAACACAATATCTCCCAGCTGTGCATCTGTAGCTTTTATAATATTTGCTGCTATCTCTTCACCTAAAAACTTAATAATTGGCGACTGCAAATTGTTTTCATTCACGATGATGTATGCCAATCCTCCCAATCCGTTTTGCTGTGCAATTGCTGTTAGGTTTTCAATTTGCCCCTTAGACATTCTTTTGTTTCCTTGCTCTTTTGCAGAAACCTTAATACATTTTACAATTCCACCTGCATCGATTGGCTTGCTAAAAACTTGAAAAGTTGTATCCTTAACAATGTCTGTAATGTCTTGCATTTGCAATCCATAACGTAAATCTGGTCTATCACAACCATATTTATCCATGGCATTTTTATAAGTAATTACTTCGAATGGATATAAAATCCATTTTTTACCATAGATTTTTCGTACCACTTCATTAAACATTTTGGTATTTAAATCGATAATTTGTTGCATGCTCGCGTACGCCATTTCAATATCTAACTGTGTAAATTCTGGCTGACGGTCTCCACGAGAATCTTCATCTCTGAAACATCGGGCAATTTGAAAATATTTTTCAAATCCGCCCACCATTAACATCTGCTTAAATTGCTGCGGTGCTTGTGGTAATGTATAAAAAGAACCAGCCTGTTTTCTTGTTGGCACAATGAATTCTCTTGCTCCTTCGTCTGTTCCAGCAGTTAAAATAGGCGTTTCGATTTCTAAAAATTCTTCTTCGTCTAAGATATCACGTAGTAGTTTTATTACTTTATGTCTGTTTACAATTGCGCGCCGAACCTCGTCATTTCTATGGTCTAAAAACTTATATTCAAAACGGACTTTCTCATTACTTTTAAAAGCTCTTTTAATTTCAAAAGGCAAAGTTTTAGATAGGTTTAAAATCTCTAAACTAGAAGTTTCTAATTCTAATTTACCAGTTCTTAAACCTGAATTATAGTCGTCTTCTCTTCTTTGAATAACAATTCCTGTAACCGCGATAACAGATTCTGCTTTTAATTTCACCAACTCGTCTAAATTAGGAAATGACTCTCTACTTAGACGCACTTGAAAAATCTGTGTACTTGAATCTCTTAAATCGATAAACATCAATTCTCCATGATCTCTAACACTAGAAACCCAACCAGATAAAGTTACTTTTTCTGTAATGGATGCTTCTGATAAATCAGATATTTTATGTGTTCTATATTCTTCTTTAATAATAACTGGCTGCTGACTTTTCGCTATTGGCTGTTGGCTTTTCGCTTTTAGTAGTTCGCTATTCGCTACTAGCTTTTCGTTAACTACTATCGCCGAATCGCTAATAGCTCCTTTTTCGCTAATCGCTTTTAAAACACCCTCACGAATTACTTTCCCTGACGCTCCTTTTCCAATAATAGCAATAACTTTACCAACAAGAATTCCTGCCTTTCCTTGATTTCCCTTTTTAATATCATTTGAAATTGCTTCATTTTCAAAGATTACTGTTGCTATTGCATCTGTAATTTTGTCCTCAGAAATTACATTTTCATCAAAGTACTTTTTGTAATCGAAGTTAGGTTCTTTTAAATACGATGTAATTGCATTTTGAACCAAAACAGACGTGATTTTATCTGCTTTAAATAACTGAAAAATAGCAATTAAATCTGCTACATTATGAATGTTCTGATACCCACCTGCATCTAGATTATTTACCAATGTTTTTGCAACAAAAGAGGCATCTTGGATAACATTGTTCATCGTCATAAATGTCTTAGAACGAATAGCATCCGCAGTAAAAAACTTTGCATCTTGTGGCAAAACACCTCCTTTAATTAATACCGTTTCTACTGCATAAGGCAATGCACTTGCATCAATTTTAGTGCTTTCTACAATGTTTTTTATAGAAACAAAAGGTAAGTCTGGCTCAGAGATAAAACGATAATCTGCTTCAAACTCTTTTGTTCGCATAGTTTTAGTTTGCTTTAAATCTGCATCCCATAAAACTGTAGTTTGTTCTGGTCTAAATTCTTTGTGCGTGGCAAAATAGTTTAATTGCTTCTCAATTTCTTCCGTTAAAGCTTCTACCATAAATTTAAAAGAATTTAAATTTTTGATTTCTGTTCTTGGATTTAAAGCTACTTCACCAATCTTTCTCAACGAAACAGAAACATCAGATTTAAACTCTCCTTTTTCCAAATTTGCTTCAGAAATACCTAAATTCTGAACAATTCTTTGAATGTATTGGGCATATGTAGAAGCATCTTCTATATTCCGAATACAAGGGTCTGTAACAATTTCAATTAAAGGAACACCTGCTTTATTAAAATCTACTAGAGAAATTTTCTTCTCATGCATTAATTTAGCAGCATCCTCTTCAATATGTGTTTGTGTTAATGAAACCGTAAATTGAGAGCCGTCATTTCTATAACAAGAAACTTCGCCATCTGGAATTACGGGATTGTGAAACTGTGTAATTTGTATATTTTTAGGATTGTCTGGATATTCATAATGTTTACGATCCCAAGAAGTAATCTCGTTTGAAAAAGAGGAATTCACAGCTTTTCCAAAATAAATCGCTTTTGTAATTGCTTCTTTATTAATGGCTGGTAAAACGCCCATTTGTCCTGTACAAACCGAGCAGATATTTTCATTTGGAACTTCTGATTCTTTATTCGGACAAGAACAAAATAGTTTAGATTTTGTATTTAAACGAACATGTGTTTCTAACCCAATAATCAATTCTAAATCGTGGACTTTTAAAATCTCCTGTATTTTCGCTAATTCCATTATAAAATTTCGTTTAAAAAGTTAGCGAATTGTAAAACTTCCGCGTCTTTTTTCTTGTCTGCTGTAATCTGTAAACCTGTAGAAGTTCCTTTTGGTATTGTTAACGCTGGCAAACCTCCCAAACTAAAGCCAACTGTATATGCATCTGACAAGTACATTGCCAAAGGATCTTGCAAACTATCTCCTATTTTTGGAGGACTAGCAGGAGTTACTGGAGATAAAATAATATCAACCTCCTTAAAATCTTCTGTAAATCTTGCTGATATTTGATTTCTTAAATTCTGTGCTTTTAAATAAATTTCATCTGAAAAGCCTTGTGATAGAACTTGGTTTCCACCAACAACTCTTCTTTTTGTTTCTTCTGAAAAATTCTCTGATCTTGTAATTGAATAGGTCTCTTTTAAGTTAGATCCTTCTATTCTTGCTCCGTAATTTGTACCGTCTAAACGAGATAAATTTGAGGCAGTTTCTGCCATTGCCAGCGTATAATAAGTAGAAACTAAAATATCAGCATCAAAAAAATCTAATGCTCTTACTGCGATTCCTTGAGCTTTTATTTTTTCTAAAGTTGTCAAAAAATCAGTTTGTATTTCTTTGCCAATTGCATCGCTATCAATAAAATTTTTATAATACCCAACGGTTTTTATTGGAGTTGCTTTTGAATCAGCTGAAACCGCTTCAGAAACATAACTCGTTTGATCTCTTATATCTTTACCACTCATAACGTTTAAAACAATTCGCACATCTTCAATAGATTTTGCAATGGGCCCAACGCAATCTGTAGAAGAAGCATATGCCATTAGACCATATCTAGAAACTCTACCGTAGGTTGGTTTAAATCCGTAAATTTTATTATACCCTGCTGGCTGACGAATAGACCCGCCCGTATCTCCACCAATTGAAAAAACAGTGCAGTCTTTTGCAACATTTACGGCAGAACCCCCGCTAGAACCACCAGCAACTAAATCTGGATTTATAGCATTTTTTACTGCTCCGAAAATGGTGTTTTCTGAAGAGGAACCGTGCCCGAAAGAATCACAATTTTCTTTTACCAAAGGAATTGCACCTGCATCTAATAGTTTCTGAATAGCAGTTGCGGTATAGGCTGCTTTGTAGTTCTTTAACAAGTCTGAACTAGCAGTGGTGTAAGTTCCTTGCAACATGTAAACGTCTTTAATTCCAAATGGAATTCCTTCTAACAAACCAATTTCCTGTCCGTTTTCTATTTTATCATCTACTTTTTTAGCTAAAGTCAAAGCTATTTCCTCTAATAAAGAGTTTACGGAGTTGTGTGTATTTTGCTTTAATAAATTTAATTTTTCTTGAACCAAACTCGTACAAGATATTTCCTTGTTCACCAGTTCTTGGTGGATTTTATGTATTTGCGAATCCATATTAATCTTCTATAACTTTAGCAACCACTAAAAATCCATTTTTCTCCCTTGGAAAGTTTTCTTTGATAATTTGCTTTTCTATTGCAGAGCTCTCAATTACCTCGTCTGGTCTTAAATCGTCTAGAGACACAACATTAGTAAGAACTGTATTTAGAGTAGTATTCTTATTTGCGTTTTTAATTACATCAAATAATTGATTTACCGAATCAGATGGCTTCGCTCCTTTAATACTAGACAAAATGTCTACCGTCATTATTTTACTCATGTCTTTAATTTTTGATTCAAAAAAAAGCCTTCCAAATTTTGGAAGGCTTTTTATATATTTAAACAACAACCTTCCGTCCTATAAATTAGGATTATTAAAATTACGATTGTTATTGTTGATTCTCATTATTAATTGATTGTGAGCAAATATATATAGAAAAAATGGTTCAAAAACCTCTTTTCTATTATTTTATATAACCTTTGAATTATCTACAAAATATTGATAATTAATTAGTAATAAAACAAAATAAACTCATAATCATATCGATTCAACAAAATAAGTTGACCCAAAAATTATGAATTATTTATTATTTATGCACCCAATTAAAGACGACTAGTATTCTTTTAACCAATTTCACAAAACTTAATGTCAGAAATAAAAGGTTTAAGACCTTAAAAATAAATCCTAATTTTAAATTGAATTAAAAAACATTTAAATTCATTTTAAAGGTGTTTTTAGACATTTTAAAGCATTTTTAAGAAATTAACAAATGTTAATAGTTTTAGACCAAAATAACTAAAAAGCTTTTAAATGGATTTTAAAAATTGTAAATTTGATTTTGAAAAATCAGTTTTACAAATCCGATTTTTATCAACCCAAAAACTAATAACCCACTTTATATAATGAGCGAAGAGAAAAAAAATAATTATGATGCTTCCAGTATTCAGGCATTAGAAGGAATGGAGCATGTAAGAATGCGTCCTTCAATGTACATTGGAGATGTTGGTGTACGTGGTTTACACCATTTAGTATACGAAGTTGTAGACAATTCTATTGATGAAGCAATGGGTGGTTATTGTGATACTATTGACGTTACAATAAACGAAGACAATTCTGTTACAACCAAAGATAACGGTCGTGGAATTCCTGTTGGAATGCACGAGAAAGAAGGTGTCTCTGCTTTGCAAGTAGTAATGACAAAGATTGGTGCCGGTGGTAAATTTGACAAAGACTCTTATAAAGTTTCTGGAGGTTTGCACGGTGTGGGGGTAAGTTGTGTAAATGCACTTTCAGAGCTTTTAGTTGCTACAGTTCATAAAGAAGGAAAAGTTTGGCGTCAAGAATATTCACAAGGAAAAGCACTATATCCAGTAAAAACAATTGGAGAAAGTGATTTTACGGGTACTGTTGTTACTTTTTCACCAGATAAGTCTATCTTTAAACAAACTACAGAATACAGCTATGAGACACTAGCAACACGTATGCGTGAGTTGTCTTATTTAAATAAAGGAATTACAATTAGTTTAACCGATAAGAGAAATACAGATGATGAAGGCAACTTTATTTCTGAAGTATTTCATAGTACTGAAGGTTTGCCTGAATTTATTAAATATTTAGATTCTACTCGTGAGCAGTTAACCTCACAAGTAATCTCTATGGAAGGTGAAAAAAATGGTATTCCTGTTGAAGTTGCAATGGTATACAATACTTCGTATGCAGAAAACCTACATTCATACGTAAACAACATTAATACGCATGAAGGTGGAACACACCTATCTGGATTTAGACGTGGCTTAACAGGTACTCTAAAAAAGTATGCAGACGAATCTGGTTTGCTTAAAAATGTAAAATTTGATATTGCTGGTGATGATTTCCGTGAAGGACTAACAGCAATTATTTCTGTAAAGGTTGCAGAACCACAATTTGAAGGACAAACAAAAACAAAATTAGGAAACAGAGAGGTATCTGCTGCAGTATCGCAGTCCGTATCTGAAATGTTAACTAATTATTTAGAGGAAAATCCTAATGATGCTAAAATAATTGTTCAGAAAGTAATTTTAGCAGCAACAGCTAGACACGCAGCGCGTAAAGCCAGAGAAATGGTACAACGTAAAACTGTAATGTCTATTGGAGGTTTACCTGGTAAATTATCAGATTGTTCAGAGACAGATCCAGCACAATGTGAAATTTTCTTAGTTGAGGGAGATTCTGCAGGTGGTACAGCAAAACAAGGTAGAGATAGAAACTTTCAAGCAATTTTACCACTTCGTGGAAAAATATTGAATGTAGAAAAAGCAATGCAACATAAAGTTTTTGAAAACGAAGAGATCAAAAACATGTTTACTGCATTGGGTGTTTCTATTGGAACTGAAGAAGATCCTAGAGCCTTAAACTTATCTAAAGTAAGATACCATAAAGTAGTTATTATGTGTGATGCCGATGTAGATGGATCGCATATTGCAACACTTATATTAACCTTCTTTTTTAGATACATGAAAGAGATGGTAGAACAAGGATATATTTATATTGCAACACCTCCTTTATATTTAGTTAAAAAAGGACAAAAAAGAGAATATGCTTGGGATGATGATCAACGTGATTTAATTGTTCAGCAAATGGGCGGTTCAGCAGCAATACAGCGTTACAAAGGTCTTGGGGAGATGAATGCAGAGCAACTTTGGGACACTACAATGAACCCTGAGTTTAGAACCCTACGTAAAGTGGTTATAGATAGTCCTGCAGAAGCAGATAGAGTTTTCTCTATGCTAATGGGAGACGAAGTACCACCTCGTAGAGATTTCATTGAAAGAAATGCAAAATATGCAAAAATTGATATTTAAAATTTAGTAATTTTAAAATTTAACCAAAAAAAAGACATCTCATATAGGTGTCTTTTTTTTGATTAAAAGAGCCAATAAACTATCTAAAAAATTGTAATTTAGCCGCTTATATACTCAAAATAATTAAAAAACAAAAATATGAAAGTTACGGTTGTTGGTGCTGGTGCAGTAGGTGCTAGTTGTGCAGAATACATCGCTATTAAAGATTTCGCTTCTGAAGTTGTAATCTTAGACATTAAAGAAGGTTTCGCAGAGGGCAAAGCAATGGATTTAATGCAAACGGCTTCTTTAAATGGTTTTGACACTAAAATTACAGGAAGTACAAGCGATTATTCTAAAACAGCAAATTCTGATATTTGTGTAATTACTTCTGGTATTCCTAGAAAACCTGGAATGACTCGTGAGGAATTAATTGGTATTAATGCTGGAATTGTAAAAATGGTTTCTGCTAGTTTAATTGAGTATTCTCCGGAAACAATTATTATTGTTGTTTCTAATCCGATGGATACAATGACTTATTTAGTGCATAAAACTACAGGCCTTCCAAAAAATAAAATTATTGGAATGGGTGGAGCTTTAGATTCTGCACGTTTTAAATACAGATTAGCAGAAGCTTTAGGCGCGCCTATTTCTGATGTTGATGGAATGGTAATTGGTGGGCATTCTGATAAAGGAATGGTTCCTTTAACAAGATTAGCAACAAGAAACTCTATTCCCGTTTCAGAATTTATTTCTAAAGAAAGATTAGCACAAGTATTACAAGATACTAAAGTTGGTGGTGCAACCTTAACCGGCTTGTTAGGTACTTCTGCTTGGTATGCTCCTGGTGCTGCAGTTAGCGGAATGGTGCAAGCAATTGCTTGTAATACTAAAAAGATTTTTCCTTGCTCTACTTTATTAGAAGGTGAATATGGTTTAAATGACTTGTGTATTGGAGTTCCTGTTGTTTTAGGTAAAAACGGAATTGAAAGTATTGTTGAAATTAATTTAAGCGATGCCGAAAAAGAACACTTGCAAGAATCTGCAATTGGAGTTTCTAAAACAAACGCATTATTAGAATTATAGTCTATAATTTTTTAATTATAAAAATTGAAAAATCCAGCGTGTGCTGGATTTTTTTTGCCCTATATTTTTTTTAAATAATCTTTGATTATTAAACTATTTAATTCGATTTTATAGAGAAAATTGAACATAAAAAATTAAGTTTACGGTATTTAACAGTCACATTTTCAATACTTAAAAATAGCCATAATTAAATTATCCTAAAAAATAGTCAGAAACACCTACACAAATATGGCTAAATAATTGTTTAGACTACATTGAAATACTATATTTGCTCGTTTTAAAAAAAAGAAAGTCGACCAAAAAAATAGAAGATGCAAAACAAAGGACTTATTAAAGTATTCGCAATCCTTTTCGGATTAGTGAGTTTATATCAATTATCATTTACATTTTTTGCCAATAAAGTAGGAGATGATGCGAAAGTATATGCAGAAAGAACGGTAACGGATAATGATGCAAGAAAGAAAGCTGTTGCTGAGAGAAAATACTTAGACAGTATTGCAAACAAAGAAATCATCAATGTAGGTGTTGCACAATACACGTATAATGATATTAGAGACAAAGAAATGAATCTTGGTCTTGATTTAAAAGGTGGTGTAAATGCTATCTTACAAGTTTCTGTAAAAGAAGTTTTAAAGAATTTATCTAACGATTCTAAAAACGAAGCTTTTAACCAAGCCTTAGCAACTGCAGAAGCGAAACAAAAAAGTAGTAACTCTAATTATTTAGATTTATTCTTTCAAGAATTTGAATTGACTGCTGGCAATACAAAATTAAGCGATCCTGCCATTTTTGGAACAAAAGCTTTAAGCGATAAAATTTCTTTTAATGAAGACAATGTATCAGTTAAAGAAACTTTACAAGAAGAAATTAATAGTTCTATTGGTACTGCTTTTGAAGTACTAAGAAGTAGAATAGACAAATTTGGAGTAGCTTCTCCTAACATTCAAAGAATTGGAAACTCTGGTAGAATTCAAATTGAATTACCAGGAGCTAAAGATATTGAGCGTGTAACAAAATTGATAACTAGTAAAGCAGAATTACAGTTTTGGGAAGTATATTCTAATGCAGAAGTAATTCAATACTTATCTGTTGCAAATGCAAAATCTATAGAGTTATTAAAAGACACTTCTGTAAAAGAAAAAGTTGAAACAGCTGTTGAAAAAGATGATATTGATGATTTATTAGGAACATCTGCTGATTCTACGCAAGTAGATCAAAAAATGTTATTCTCTTATTTAAGTCCAATGCAAGCGCAATTAAGCTCTACAATTGGTTATGCTAAAGTGTTAGATACTGCAACTGTAAATAGCTTATTAAACAATAAAGAAATTAGAGACTTACTTCCTAATGAATTACGTTACGTAAAATTCTTATGGGATTATAAATCGTTTTCTACACAGTCAGAAACTGAAAATACTGATGAAGATTTTGAAGCAAATGATTTAGTAGCTTTATATGCAATAAAATCGAACAGAAATGACATTGCTCCTTTAGAAGGTGATGTTATTTTAGATGCATCTCAAGTGTTTAGCCAGTTAAACAAACCTGAAGTAAGTATGACCATGAATAGTGGTGCATCTAAAGCTTGGGCAAAATTAACTACTGACTTAGCTGCTCAAAAAAATAAATTTATTGCTGTAGTGCTAGATGACAATGTCTACACTGCACCAACAGTAAACAATGCAATTACAGGTGGTAGCACTTCTATCTCTGGTGGTAGCATGACAATAACAGAAGCAGAAGATATTGCTACCGTTTTAAAAGCTGGTAAACTACCTGCTGCTGCAAGAATTATTCAAATAGAAGTTGTCGGTCCATCTTTAGGGCAAGAGTCTATAGACGCCTCTATTAATTCTTTTGGTTTAGCTATTTTGTTAGTTTTAATCTGGATGATTTTATACTACGGAAAAGCGGGTATATTTGCAGATGTTGCATTAATAGTAAACATACTATTCATATTTGGCATACTAGCCTCTTTCAACGCAGTATTAACGTTGCCTGGAATTGCTGGTATTATCTTAACCATAGGTATGTCTGTAGATGCCAATGTAATTATCTTTGAAAGAATTAAAGAAAGCTTATTCAGAAAGAAAGGTTTAAAACAATCTGTAGAAGAAGGATTCTCTGTTAAAGGAGCTTTATCTGCAATTATTGATGCAAACATTACAACACTTTTAACAGGTATTATCTTATATGTTTTCGGATCGGGACCAATTAAAGGTTTTGCATTAACATTAATGATTGGTATTGCAACTTCATTATTTACTGCTGTATTTATTACACGTTTATTAATTGATGATGCTGTAAATAAAAATACTAAATTAACTTTTAATACTTCTTTCTCTAAAGGATGGTTTCAGAATATTAATGTAGAATTCTTAAAGAAACGTAAAATTGCTTACATCATTTCTGGAGCAATTCTAATTGGTGGTCTTATTTCTATCTTCTCTATCGGATTAAAACAAGGAGTAGATTTTAAAGGAGGACGTTCTTTCGTTGTTCGTTTTGATCAAGCCATGAATCCTACGAAAGTGGCAGAATCTTTAAAAGGTGTTTTTGTTACTTCACCAGAAGTAAAAACTTATGGAACAGATAATCAGTTAAAAATAACAACAGTTTATAGAATTGATGATGAGGGAACTCAAGTAGATGAGGAAGTTCAAAGTGCTTTATTTACAGGTTTAAAATCATATTTAGGAGAGACTACTTATAATAACTTTAAACCAGGTTTTGAAAAAGAAGGTGCTGGTGTAATGAGTTATATTAAAGTAGAACCAACCATTGCAGATGATATTAAAACATCAGCATTGTATGCAGTATTTGGATCTTTATTAGTGGTATTCCTATACATCTTATTGCGTTTTAGAAAAATATCTTTTTCTATCGGAGCTGTAATTGCAGTTTTTCATGATGTACTAATTGTATTAAGTATCTTTTCTATTACCTATAACTTTATGCCATTTGATATGGAAATCGGGCAATCTTTTATAGCCGCCATATTAACGGTTGTAGGGTATTCATTAAATGATACCGTGGTAATATTTGATAGAATTAGAGAATTCGCAGGAATTCATGAAAATTGGAAATATAGCGAAGTAGTAGACAAGGCGTTAAGCTCTACCTTAGGTAGAACTATAAATACATCTTTAACAACATTATTAGTAATGTTAGCAATCTTCATGTTTGGTGGAGATTCTATTAAAGGATTTATGTTTGCCCTTATTATAGGTGTAGCTGTTGGTACGTATTCATCATTATTTGTGGCAACACCAATTATGTATGATACTTCTAAAAAAGAAGAAAAGAACGACTAGTTCTAATAAAATATTTTAAAACCGTTTTCCTTTTGAGATACTGAAATATTTTCAGCATAAGGAAAACGGTTTTTTCATTTGAACAATAGCAGTTATATTTGCAATCTAATGAGTATTATAAAACTTCAAGATTTATATTTTAAACCTTATATCAATAAGGAGAAAATCACGACGATTGTAAAATATTTAGCAAAAAGCGTAAAAGCAGATTTACCAAAAGATGAAATTCCAATTTTTGTAGGTATTTTAAATGGTTGCTTCTTGTTTGCCGCAGATTTTATAAGAGAGTTTAATGGCGATTGTGAAGTTTCATTTGTAAAATTAGCTTCTTATGAAGGTACTTCATCTTCGGACAATGTAAAACATTTGGTGGGTATAAATGAAGATTTAACCGGCAGAACTGTAATCATTTTAGAAGATATTATAGATACAGGCGCTACCTTACAAGAAATCTACAACATCTTTAAAGATAAAAATGTAAAGCAATTAAGAGTAGCTACTTTATTTTTTAAGCCAGATGTATTTAAAAAAGAACTACCAATAGATTATATCGGGCAAAGTATAGAAGATAAATTTATAGTTGGTTACGGTTTAGATTATAATGGTTTGGGTAGAAATTATCCAGAAATATATCAACTATCAACAACACCAAAGATGAAGAACATTGTATTATTTGGACCTCCAGGTGCAGGAAAAGGAACACAGGCAGAATTTTTAAAAGAAATGTATAATTTAGTACATATCTCTACAGGAGATGTATTTCGTTTCAATATTAAAAATAAAACGGCTTTAGGTATATTGGCTAAAAAGTATATGGATGAAGGTAACTTAGTGCCTGATGAAGTTACTATTAACATGTTAAAAACTGAAGTAGAAAAAAATGCAGATTCAAACGGATTTATCTTCGATGGTTTTCCAAGGACAGAATCTCAGGCAGCAGCCTTAGATACTTTTTTAGCTGAAAAAGGAGAACAAATTAACGGAATGGTTGCTTTAGAAGTACCTGAAGACATACTAGTTACTCGCCTACTTGAAAGAGGTAAAACTAGCGGAAGAGCAGATGATACAGATGAATCAAAAATTAGAAATCGTTTTAATGAATACAACACAAAAACTGCTGTTTTAAAAGATTACTTTCAAGCTCAGAATAAATACTATGGTATTAACGGCGTTGGTTCTATTGAAGAAATTACACAAAGAATTACAACCGTATTTGATACCCTTTAAAATGCGTAACTTTGTGCTTGCTTAAGTTGTAAATTTTTAAATACAACTCGAAAAAGTGTGCATTATTAAGCACCCATTTAAACTATTACACAACAAACAACAATTATGACAGAAGGTAACTTCGTTGATTACATAAAAGTGTACGCAACCTCTGGAAAAGGAGGACAAGGATCTGTGCATTTACACAGAGAAAAATACATTACAAAAGGTGGCCCTGATGGAGGTGACGGCGGACGTGGAGGACACATTATTTTACGTGGCGATAAAAATATGTGGACTTTATTTCACCTAAAATTTAAACGACACTTTAGAGCTGAAGGTGGAGGTGCAGGTAGTAAAAGTAGAAGTACTGGTCGCGATGCTGCAGATGTTTTTGTAGATGTGCCATTAGGCACTATTATTAGAGATGCGGATACGGATGAAATATTACATGAAATTACAGAAAATGGTAAAGAAGTAGTATTGTTACCTGGTGGAAAAGGTGGCCTTGGAAACTGGAATTTTAAATCTTCTACAAACCAAACACCTAGATATGCCCAACCTGGTATAGACGGACAAGACGGTTGGTTTAGAATCGAATTAAAGTTATTGGCAGATGTAGGTTTGGTTGGCTTTCCAAATGCAGGAAAATCTACTTTATTGTCTGTATTAACCTCTGCAAAACCAAAAATTGCAGATTATGCCTTTACAACACTAAAACCCAACTTAGGAATTGTTGAACATAGAAATCAGCAAACTTTTGTAATTGCAGACATTCCTGGAATTATTGAAGGTGCTGCAGAAGGAAAAGGATTAGGACACCGTTTTTTACGTCATATAGAGCGTAATTCTACGCTTTTATTCTTAATTCCTGCCGACAGTGACGACATTAATAAAGAGTACGCTATTCTACTCAACGAGCTAAAACAACACAATCCTGAATTATTAGATAAAACGCGTTTATTAGCTATTTCTAAGACAGATATGTTAGACGACGAGTTGAAAGAAGAAATTAAGGCTGATCTTCCAAAAGGTGTAGAAGCATTGTTTATTTCTTCTATTGAAGAAAGTGGTTTGCAAGAATTGAAAGATAAGCTTTGGGAAATGTTGAATTAAAATATATTTTAATTTACCTCTTTCTAAGTACAATACTTATAAAATTTGTTATTCATTGTTCCTAAGTATCGGGCAAAGAATAGCAAATTTATTGTTTTAATTGAATCTTAATTGGTAACCGGTACTTTGTTGTTACCGGAATACCTCTTTTTATTGCTGCATAAACATTCGGAATTTTATCTACAGAGATTCTTAAAACACTATCTAGCTCTGGTAATTGAATTCTAATCTCTTCGGATGATGCCATTGCTTCTATAACAATTTTACCTTTAGAGTTGATTAATAAATCTACATACACAATTTCTGATATTGAATCTCTAATAATAAATTGGTGTTTTTGTAACTCCGCTCCTATCTTTTGATGAATTGTAGTTCTAAAGCAATTAGATTTTTGATGTTTATCGATGATTGAATCACATTCTTTAAATGAAGGAGAGGTGTCTACTGAAGAAAAATTAACAATAGTATCTAATGCCTGAATCTTTTCACTTTTTAAAAATGACAATTTATCACAAGAAGTGATCAAAAGAAAGAATAATAAAAGAAAAAAAACACGCAAAAACATAATTCTATTTGTAGCGTGAAATTACTAAAATTTAATGAACTGACTATTCTAACTTTTCTCCTCTCATAAAGTAGTCTTTTTTAATATCTGAAATTCTTTTTAAAACGAATTCACTCATTAGTTTATCGCTGTCCAAAAAACGTTCTTCATACTTTTTATAATGCTTGTATGCCATCTTTTTATCTTTGTACAAAGCATCGGTAATTTTTGCTACTTGAAACTTTGCTTTGTAATTTTTAAAATTTTCTTCACATGCTTTTTCATAAAATTTTAAAGCCATTTTCGGTTTTTTCATTTCATAATATGCATTTGCCAATCCGTAATACTCTTTATCTCTTTTAACCTTACCTGTTAAAGTAGCCCGATAATAATTAAACATGGCATTGTTATATTTCTCTTGTTTCATAGCAATATGACCTAAATAGGTAAAAGTCTTAAAATCTTCATTGTCTAATGCTACCACATTTTCGAATCTTAATTTTGCCTTCTCAAAATCTTCTAAATTATAATATGCTTTTGCCAACATTGTATTGTTATACAGGTCCATTTTTTTAATACTATCTAATTTCAGTAAAACGGGTATGGTTTCTTTATACTTCTTTTCTCTGTAGAATTGATTCACCATTATTCTATTTAGACTTGTATGATTTGGTTCTAGTTCCAATCCTTTATTAACAAACAAATAGGTAGAATCTCTATCCCTTAATTTAAAGAAACTAAGCGCCAATTTAGAGATGACTCTTACATATGCTGTATCTTTTCTATGCGCATTTAGAAAACTATTTATCATCAAATCTCTTTCTTTTACAAAAGCATAAGACAGCCCTAATTGATAGGAATAATGTGCATTCTTGGCATCTCTTTCAATTAAATTTTTAAAAACTACAATTGCTTTTTGATAATTTTTAGTCTTTACATACAATTTACCTAATTGATATGCCAACAACAAATTCAGAGAATCTTTTGCTAACAAATTCTCATAAATATCGATAGAAATTTTAGATTTATTGAGTCTTTGGTATACTTTTGCTAATTTTAAACGCGCATTTTTATCCTCTTTAAAGCGCAATGCTTTTTCTAAAAAACGTGCCGTTTGCTTATAGTTATCAATCGCTTCATAAATGACAGCTGTTTTATAGTTTGATAAAAATGAAGGCGTCTCTATGACTTCTAATTTTTCTAATGCCAATTGATACCTTCCATTTTCGAACAAACCATCTATAGAAGAAAAAGCCGGGGTTTGCGCCCCAACTTTTACAACTACAAATAATAATACAATTAAAATTCTCTTCTTCATTTCACTAATTTTAATTTATGATAATTACAAACGGAATATTATAGCTTACTGCAACATTTTCACCGTCTTGTTTGCCTGGTAACATTTTAGGTAATGTATTCATAACTCTTATCACTTCTTCTTTAATATTTAAGTGTGGGGCTCTCGCCTGAACATCAATAATATGTCCATTTGCATCCACCTTAAAACCTATAAAAACTCTTTTCTTACCTGCACTTAAACCTAAATTATTTGGCAAATCTGAATCAAAATTTGCTGCAAAATGTTTTTGAACCATTTTCGAAAAACAGTCTTTGTCTCCGGAGTCACAGCCAGGAAACGTTGGCGCGGTTACTATTTTAAGGATGTTGAAATCTTCTGATTTTATGCTCTCTTTTTCAATTCTCTCAGAAACCCCTTTCACATCTATTATCATAGCAAACATATTTCTTCCATTTGACATTTTATATAGATGGAAACTGATACTTTCCAAGATACTTTCCGGAAACACTGAATCTTCTTTTGATTTTTCTTTAAACCTGCTAACTAATGAATCATATTCCTCTCTTTCCTGAATTGATAAGTTTTTAAGAGAAATTTCTTCGCCTTTAATTGGCTTTTTAAAACCAAAAAAGGAATCTAAATAAGTTTCTTTTTCACCTTTCTCACTCTTAAGTGCTCCATTCTTATTACTATAACGTGTTTGAAGTTCTTTTTTAGTGAGCGTTTCTCCGATACTATTCTCAGAACAAGAAGTATAAAATAGCATACTTAGTAATACAGGAATCAAAATCAAATACTTTAACTGCTTCATTTTCTTTGATTGTTTTTTCTTCATCATAATGATTCTTTTTTTAATTAGGGTTTGTTTGTAAAACTGATTGATAAACGAAATGTTTTCAACCTGAAAAAAGTTGGATAGCAATTGATTGATGTACTCATCTTTGGGTTCAGATTTTGTGGCAAAAGCATCAGAAATGTATTCATGTACCAAAGTGATTCTTTTTTGATAGCTGTAAACCATCGGGTTAAACCACATGACAATTTTTAAAAGCTCGAAGAATAATAAATCTAAAGAATGTTTTTGTTTGCTATGCACCAATTCATGGGCAATAATTTGTTCTTTTTGGGCATCAGGAATTTCTTCTCCTAAAAAAATATAATTGAAAAATGAAAATGCTTTGCTTTGCTTCGGAATTAAAATTAAAGTGTATCCTTCTTTTTTAATGCCTTTGTAAATTTTCGTTAAATTAACAAGTTGTAAAAAATTTTTAAGAAAGAACACACTAAAAAGAATAACGCCTACTCCGAATAAAATATCTAAATAATTTATAGATTGATACCAAGATGCTTCTTGAATGATTCTTTCGGGCGATAAAATAATTTCAGGCATATAATAAATATATGTTTGTGGAATCGCTTTTTGAAATGAAGGTATTTTCACCAATGGTAATAAAAAAGAGACGATTGGCGCACTTAACAAGTACCATCTGTTTTTTGTGAAAAACGTTTCTTTGCTTAGAAAAAAATCATAAATAGCCAAAAACAGTACTTGAAATAAGACCACTTGAATTATATAATTTATCATAGATTTATTTTTTTGGATTGAAGAGTTTTACTGCTTTTTCACAATATTTCTAACTGCGAACTGACTACTTACAATTGAATACTATTCCTTTTTATTCACTTCCTTCAAAATACTCTCTAGCTCTGAAACATCCATTTTATTCTCTTTCACAAAAAAGGACACCATGCTTTTAAATGAACCATCGAAATAGCCATTCATTAATTTGTGTAAACGCTGGTTGCTGTAGGTTTCTTTTTCAATCATAGGATGGTATACAAAACCTCTACCAACAGGTTTGTGCCCTACAAATTCTTTATTTTCTAAAATTCTAATAATTGTAGAAACCGTGTTATATGCTGGTTTTGGTACTGGTAATTGGACGATTACCTCTTTTACAGAGGCTTCTTGCAAATCCCATAAAACTTGCATTATTTGCTCTTCTGCTTTTGTTAATTGTTTGCTCATAATTTCAACTAAGGTTTTAGTTTTAAATTACAAATATAACTATTTATTTAGTTTAAACTAATTTTTTAGTTGTAAAATGTAACAAAGGTTTTGTACTTTCGTTTAATTAGAAAACATACTATGGATATTTTCCTACTTATTATTGGTTTCCTATTTATATTATTAGGAATTGCAGGTGCTCTTTTGCCTGTTTTACCCGGACCATTAACAAGCTGGTTTGGCCTACTTAGTTTATATTTTACTTCTATAATACCAATTAATTATACATTTCTAGGAGGCACGCTCGCTATTGCAGTACTTATATGGGTTCTAGATTACATAATTCCTGCAATTGGAACAAAACGTTTTGGTGGTAGTAAATATGGCGCATACGGAACTACCATTGGATTGCTTATTGGTTTGTTCTCCCCCATTCCGTTTGGAATATTAATAGGCGCTTTTTCAGGTGCTTTTATTGGAGAAATACTCTTTGACAAAACGAATACAAAAAGGGCTTTTAAAGCCTCTATTGGTTCTCTATTAGGCCTACTAACTTCTGCCACTATAAAGTTTGCTGTAGCTTTAGTATATGCTGTTTTATTTTTTATGAAGGTTTGGGAATATAATAGCGAGTTATTTTAAAATCTATCAATTCTAAAACAGGAAGTGAGTAACTACAAATTGGTTATTTTTTCTCTTATTCTTTTTTATTTATCAAACAAAACTTTTGACCCTACTAAAAATATATTCTATAAACTACATAGATTTTATAAGTTATTTTATTTTACGCAGCATAATATAAAAAGTATAGAATTTAAAAAAAGTATTTATTTTTTCTAAAAATCAATAAACAAGTATCGTCTTTATTAAAACGGTATCCTTTTTGTTCTTTATAAAAAGGAACCATAAAAAACAGGAAACAGCTTCAAAAACAACTCTTTATAAAAGTTTAAAACAAAAAAAAAGCGTCCCATTTAAGGGAAGCTTTCCATTGGTTAACAAAACCACGACACTTTTTATAAAGTGCCAAACAACACAACTAAATGCTACTTCAACAAAAAGTAGCAGGCAAATATACAACGTTTTATGATTTCTACACCAATTTATTAATATTTTATCGAATTCTGCAATTGCCAAATTATTGAAAGAGTGTATCTTTGCAATCTTAAAATATCACACTAATACAAAAGAAATGCAATTATCAGAACAAGAAGTTGTACGAAGAGACAAACTAGCAAAATTAAGAGATTTGGGTATCAACCCATATCCTGCAGATTTATTTCCAGTAGATACTAATTCTAAGGAAATTAAAGAGGGTTTTGCAGAAGGTAAACAGGTAGTTGTTGCTGGCCGTTTAATGGTTATAAATATTCAAGGAAAAGCGTCTTTTGGTCAATTACAAGACGGTGAAGGTAGAATTCAACTTTATTTTAATAGAGATGAAATTTGTGCCGGAGAAGATAAATCTTTATACAATAATGTCTTTAAGAAATTATTAGATTTAGGAGATTTTGTAGGAATTACAGGAACCCTTTTTACAACGCAAGTTGGTGAGAAAACGATTATGGTTAAGGAGTTTAAATTGCTTGCAAAAGCTTTAAAACCTTTGCCAATACCGAAAGTTAAAGATGGTGTTACCTATGATGCTTTTACAGATCCAGAAATGCGTTACAGACAGCGTTATGCAGATTTAGTTGTAAATCCGCATGTGAAGGAAGTCTTTATTAAAAGAACAAAATTGTTTAACGCAATGCGTTCTTTCTTTAATGATGCTGGATATTTTGAAGTTGAAACTCCAGTTTTACAACCAATTCCTGGGGGTGCAGCAGCAAGGCCTTTTATAACACATCACAATTCTTTAGACATCCCTTTGTATATGAGAATTGCGAATGAATTATATCTAAAAAGATTAATTGTTGGTGGTTTTGATGGCGTATATGAATTCTCGAAAAACTTCAGAAATGAAGGAATGGATAGAACGCACAATCCAGAATTTACAGCCATGGAGATCTATGTTTCTTACAAAGATTACAATTGGATGATGGATTTTACTGAGCAATTATTAGAGCACTGTGCTATTGCCGTAAACGGAACTTCTGAAGCTACGTTTGGTGAACATAAAATAGATTTCAAAGCACCATATGCCAGAATTACCATGGCAGATTCTATTAAACATTTTACTGGTTTTGACATTACTGGGAAAACAGAAGATGAAATTAGAGAGGCAGCAAAATCGATGCACATCGAGGTAAATGCAACCATGGGTAAAGGAAAGTTAATTGATGAAATTTTTGGAGAAAAATGTGAAGGAAACTACATTCAACCAACTTTTATTACAGATTATCCAAAAGAAATGTCTCCACTTTGTAAAGAGCACAGAGACAACCCAGAATTGACAGAACGTTTTGAGTTAATGGTTTGTGGTAAAGAAATTGCAAATGCATATTCTGAATTGAATGATCCCATTGACCAACGTGAACGTTTTGAGCATCAATTAAAACTAGCGCAAAAAGGTGATGATGAAGCAACTGAATTTATAGATGAAGATTTCTTGCGTGCTTTAGAATATGGTATGCCGCCAACATCTGGTATGGGAATTGGTATGGATAGGTTGATTATGTTTTTAACAAACAACCAATCGATACAAGAAGTATTGTTCTTTCCACAAATGAGGCCTGAAAAGAAAGCGCCTTCTATTGAACTAAATGATGAGGAAAAAGCAGTTTTAAATCTTGTAGAAAAAGCAGGAAAAATAGATTTAAATGATTTGAAAATGCAGTCTGGCTTATCTAATAAAAAATGGGATAAAACCATTAAAGGATTAACTAAAAAAGAGGTAGCTAAAGTTTCTAAAACAGATGAAGGTTTATTTGTAGCACTAGTATAACATAAATTTTATCATTTCTGCTGACGCAGCAATCAAAAAAAAAAGGAACTACACTGCTGTAGTTCCTTTTTTTTGAGTTCTTTTTTATGTTGTTTCTTATGAAATTTTGGAATACGTTTGTACCCCATAATATTAAAGATACGCAATGGAACACTATAAAAAAATAATTGAAGATATTTATGCTGAAGTTAAAAGTGTAGAAGATATTGGTACCCTTGCCAACTATATCCCCGAATTAGCACTTGTAGATGCCAACAACTTTGGTATCAACATTACAAACATAAACAACACTTCTTTTGGAGTTGGTGATTTTAATAAAAAATTCTCAATACAAAGTATATCTAAGTTGTTATCTCTAACATTGGCTTACAAACTAGAGGGAGAAAAATTGTGGGATAGAGTAGATGTAGAACCTTCTGGGAATCCGTTTAACTCTTTTTTACAATTAGAAACAGATTTAGGAAAACCTAGAAACCCATTTATAAACTCAGGTGCCATTGTGGTATGCGATATTTTACTAAGTCATTTAAAAAACCCTAAAGATGATTTCTTAAATTTTTGTAGAGAAATTTCTAATAATATTAATTTAAATTATAGTGAAAAAGTAACACAATCTGAAAAAGATTCTGGATTTAGAAATATTGCAATTTGTAATTTGTAATTTTATAAAATCTTTTGGAAATATTAATAATGATGTAGCTGCAGTAATCGATTTCTACTTTCATATTTGTTCATTAGAAATGAGTTGTAAAGAATTATCTGAAATATTTATGTTTTTAGCAAATGATGAATTTAGCACCTCTAAAGGAAACAAGATACTAAGCATGAGTCAAGCAAAAAGGATTAACGCCATTATGCTTACGTGTGGTTTTTATGACGAATCTGGAGAGTTTGCGTTTAGAGTAGGTTTGCCTGGAAAAAGTGGAGTTGGTGGAGGTATTGTAGCCATTCATCCAGATAAGTATTGTATTGCAGTCTGGAGCCCTAAATTAAACAAACAAAGCAACTCTTATAAAGGAATGTTATTTTTAGAGAAGTTTACTACAAGAACTGCTTCTTCTATTTTTTAAAGCACTATGATTAGCACCCTCCAAGCATTTAGTTTTTAAAAATGCTTGGAAAGGTGTTTTAGTAAATACCAAGACAATTTAGTGCTGATCAGGGTAATTTTCTTGCTTATTTTTTCTGCTAGAATCGTATATATTCCACAGAGTTAAACCCATGTATACTGCAAATATAATACCACCTACTATAAAAAATCCTATGTTCATGTTGTCCTTCTTTGTCTAATTGCTATTGCAAACAATAATATTGTTCCTGGCCAATGTGCTGAATATTGTGCTTCATCTGTCATTCCTAATATTCCGTAACCTACAGAATACAACAAACACATGAAAGCTAAAATAATTGGGTACCACTTTAAAATAAAACTTTTCATCTTTTAATATGTTATGTAATTTGTTATTTATCCAAGATAAGGAATTTTAGGATACTTTTAAAAAAAGAAGAAATCTAATTTTAATTTAGAATACTATTTATAATAAGTATTTTTAAGATGAACCTTTATCCATAAACAAATAATGCACCTTGTACGCTCTCGTATAAAGCTGAATAGTAATACGTTATTTAAATATTAGACATTAAAAAAACTAGAAAAAATTCTTCTAACAACTAAATAATGTTAAAAAAACTACATTTGATTGTTGCCCTAAAATTTTATTAATAGTAATTATTTAAAGATGATTTCCTTAATTTGTTATTACAAAGGCACAGGAGTTGTCTTTACCCAAAACATTGTTAGGTATAGAACTGTTTTAAAATCAATGCAAAGCGCATTTTAAACATATTTAATAAAAAAAGGTAATTTACCCTTTAAACTTCATACCTAAATGCACTACCTTTTTAGTTTCATAGAAATCTTCTTCAAAGTAAGCCGGTAAATCATAAATAGTTGCAGAAGTATATAATTTTAATTCTTCAGATAAATCGCCTCCTTTAAGATATAGAATACCATTTTTTAGATCGTGATTTTGTTTTTTATTAATTCTACCTTTTGTCCAACCTACAAAAGTTTCCATTTGTGCAACCGCTCTACTTACAATAAAATCATACGTATCTTTAACTTCTTCAACCCTACCATTCGTAGTTTTAACATTTTCTAAACCCAAACCTGCTACTACTTCATCTACTACTTTTATCTTTTTACCAATAGAATCTACCAAATGAAATTGGGTTTCTGGAAACAATATTGCTAATGGTATACCAGGAAAACCACCGCCAGTTCCAACATCCAGTACCTTAGCACCTGGTTTAAACTGCACTACTTTCGCTATTCCTAAAGAATGCAATACGTGGCGCAGATACAACTCATCAATATCTTTTCTAGAAACAACATTTATTTTCAAATTCCAGTCCTCGTATAATTCCTGTAATTTTTCGAATTGTTGAATTTGAGTTGCTGATAAATTTTTAAAATATTTTCGAATAATATCCATCTAATAAGTTTGAGCCGCAAAAATAGTTATACTTACCAAACAATTCACAACAAAATCTGTCGTTTATTGTAAAAAGCAGTTTCAAAAGCATTATTTTTGTAAAACGATACTAATACACCTAAATGAAAACAATAAATTTCTCAAGAGTAGATAAAGCAAAATTCTTTAGAACCCTTAACAAAAGAGTTAATAGTTATTTCAAAGAAAATGAAATTAATAGAACCGGAAACTGGAAGTTGTATTTAAAAGCAATTATTATGTTTTCTGTATTTTTAGTTCCGTTTATAGTAGTTTTAACAGTTACTATGCCACAATGGGCAATGGTTTTATTAACGATACTAACAGGTATAGGAATGGCCGGCGTTGGAATGAATGTAATGCATGATGCCAATCATGAATCTTTTTCTCAAAAAAAATGGGTAAATAAATTAATGGGAAGCAGTATATATATCCTTGCAGGAAATGTATATAATTGGAAGGTACAGCACAATGTACTGCACCACACGTTTACCAATGTGAAAGATCATGACGAAGATATAGATGCCGGTAGAATTATTCGTTTCTCTTTGCATTCTAAATGGTTAAAGATTCATAAACTTCAAAAATATTATTCTGTTTTTTTATATGGTTTATTAACCATTAACTGGGCAATTACTACTGATATAAAACAAATGCACCGATATCTAAAACGTAAATTATCGTACGGTAAATTTCCAAATCCTACTGCAGAATGGACAAAGTTGGTGATTTCTAAGGTTGCGTATTATGCACTTTGGATTGTTTTACCTTTGCTAGTTTTAGACGTTGCTTGGTGGAAAATTTTGGTTGGGTTTTTCATAATGCATTATACTGCTGGTATGATTTTAAGTATTGTTTTTCAGCTGGCACATATTGTTCCCAATACAGCAATGCCTATTCCAGATAAAGACGGTAATTTAGAACACACTTGGGCAGTCCACCAATTATACACTACTTCTAACTTTGCCCCTAGCAATTGGTTGGTAAATTTTTATACGGGTGGTTTAAATCATCAAGTTGAACATCATATTTTTCCTCATATTTCTCATGTGCATTATAGTAAATTGGCTAAAATTGTAAAAGAAACAGCTAATGAATTTAATTTACCCTATAATGAATACAAAACAATGCGAAAAGCACTTGTAGAGCATTTTAGACATTTAGGTGTTTTAGGACAGAAACCAGAATTGGCATAACAACAGCAACACACAACTAACAGTACAATGAAACATCCATTATCGGACAGAATTAACAGTTTGCCTGTATCTCAAACTTTAGCAATGGCTGCAAAAGCAAGAGAATTAAAAG
>Ga0308015_10000095_pt1 | contig 45120 bp, 44 predicted proteins | sample Neamet231_FD_203128 | JGI IMG/M metagenome (GOLD analysis project Ga0308015, IMG submission 203128) | Marine microbial communities from water near the shore, Antarctic Ocean - #231 | ecosystem: Environmental > Aquatic > Marine > Unclassified | place: Southern Ocean | collected 2014-07-28
TAAATTTCGCGTTGATTCTGCAGGTGCTGTTTACTTTGGAACTAGTGCTGGAACTAATGGTTTAATATTAAAGTCTGTAGGCACAGGTGGTTCTCCTGTTTGGGTGGATCCAAATACAGTTGGTACAGGACCTTGGCTACCTTTAGCTGGTGGTGCAATAACAAATAATCTAACTATTGGTGGAACACTAGGCGTTACAGGTGCTCAAACTGGAACAACAGCAACTTTTTCAGGTAATGTGCAAGCTCCAACTTTCAATGGTCTTGCTATAAATACTACAGGTACAAATAATGTAGCAAATCAAATAGTGAGAACTGAAGCTAATGGTTATGCAAACTTTGGTTGGATAAACTCAGTTTCTGGAGCCACAACTGGTACTATAACAAGAATTACAGCAAGTGAGGATGCGTATTTAAGATATGTAACACCTGCTACTTTTAGAACTCAAATAACTGATCCTTATTATGCTCCAACAGGTACAGTAAGTGGAGTAACATCTGTAAGCGCTGGTAATGGTTTAGCGGCATCAACAAACCCAATAATTTCTACAGGAACTTTATCAACCGTACATCTACCTTCTTTTGACACAAGATCGACAAATCCAGATCCCGAAGACAATAATAATACAATTAGATTTGACTTTAAATCAAATTCAACAAATGGATTAAGTGATGGAGGCACATATAATGGTCAAATGACTTGGAGGTCTTATGGTGGGGGTTCAGATTTAAGTGGTGGTTACCCTATTAGATTAGCATATACGGCTAATGGAAATCTTTGGAGACAAATGGGTACAAGCGCTACATCATGGGGAGCTTGGAATAAATTTGCTATATGTACAGGAACAAGCTCTCAATACATTAGAGGTGATGGGTCAATAGTTAATTTTCCAACTATAACTACTGGAACAGTAACTTCAGTGGCTACAGGTACTGGGCTGACGGGTGGAACAATAACAACAACAGGAACTTTATCAGTGGATTCTAGTGTTGTAAGAGTAGGAAATTTAAATACAGCGGGAAATACACCATTTGCTGCATCATCTACTGCTACAAGTTACAGTGTTGCTTCAATAGAACTAAGAGAATCTAATTATTCAGGTGCATCAGGTACACCTCCTTTTATAGGATTTCATTGGGGTGGAGTTGTTGCATCTAGTATTGCAATAGAATCAAGTGGAAGGATAGCAATTCTAAATAATCCGGGTACTGGTTATGAAAATTTTATAGCAGGTACTATAACTGCTGCATCTTCTTTTCAAGGTAATTTAACAGGAAACGTAACAGGAACTGCTAGTGGAGAAAATTTAAATACTGTTACGGGTAGAGGTAATTCTAGTGCCGGTTCTATAGTAGTAAATGGAATATGCTCAGCTACTACCTCGGTAAATTCACCAATATTCTACGATTCAGATAATACTGGATATTATGGTAATTTTTCATCTAATAGTAATATAAACAGTTTAACAACTGCAGGATACATACAAGCCAATTCAACAATTAATTTAAAAGATCGAATAACGCTGCCGGCATCTTCGTTAAGTTCAGCTAGCGGGCGACCAGCCTACGCAATATATCAAGAGGGAGGTGCATGGACATACCCTTATCCAGATTTATGTCTTGCAATGCACACTGGTATTAAATTAGGAGCAAATGCAAGTTATAATGGAATACGTTTTTATACCGATTATGATATGTCAGTGCAAGTTATGGCTGTTAACGATAGTTCATCGCCAATTGGAGCTGGCCACGTATATGTCAATCAGATTTTACAAGCTGGGTCAAGTCTAAGAGCACCAATATTCTACGATTCAACTAACACAGCTTATTATGGTAATTTTGCTAGTACAAGTAATATAAATGCTTTAACACTTGTTGGTGCGCTCTCTGGTCAAAATGGTTATTTTGCACAAGACTTAGGTATTGGTTTTGGTTCAGGTGCTATTGGTGGTAAAATAAACATAAGATTAGGCCAAGCAAATCAAATAGGTATTAAAAATGATTTAGGTGCACAGAGTAATCCTACAGGATTATTATCGTTTACAACCAATTCAATGAATGCTGGTGGTTATCATATGATTTTTCAAGCTACGCCGACATCTGGTTCAGACACAAATATGTTACTATGTGATTTAAATGGTAACTTAAGAAATAGAAATAACTCTTACGGTCAATATTCAGATAGAACTATAAAAGAAAATATTACTGATGCAACGCCTAAGTTAGAAGATATTAAAAAATTAAAAGTAAAAAACTTTAATTTTATAGGAGATGATTTAAAACAAATAGGATTAATAGCACAAGAAACTGAATTAGTGTTTCCTGGTTTAGTAGAAGATGATTTAAACCCACAAGGTAATATGGTTAAATCATTAAAATATTCTGTTCTTGTTCCTATATTAGTTAAAGCAATACAAGAGTTAGAAGCTAGAGTAAAAGAATTAGAAAACAAACAATAAATGGCAATAATATCAAATATTAACGGTAAACTTACTGTATCAGATCAAGGACAGGTAAGCTTTAATAGAATAGGTACGTCTACAACAACTGGCTATACTTTTCCTGCTCTTGATGGAACAGCTAATCAAATATTAAAAACTAATAGTAATGGTGTTTTAACTTTTGTTGATGATGAAAATGATGATACTTTATATGCTTTAGCTGGTGCCGCAAGTGGAACTAATTATAATTTAGTTTTATCAGCTGACGGATCTGCTCAAAATACAATGGTATTTAAACCAGGTACAAATGTTACATTTACAAAAGCAGCTAATTCGTTAACAATAAATTCCTCTGATCAATACGAAGGAACTGTTAAATCTGTAGGGTATACTCATCAAGGAAATGCTTTTACAGTGGGTGGGCAACCAATAACAAGTACTGGAATTATTGCTGTAACTATGGCAGGTACATCGTCTCAATATATAGATGGTGCTGGTAATTTAACTAACATATCAACTCTTCCAGATAGTGTAAATGATATAGCTGTTACAGTTGCATCATATGGTGGAGGTAATAGATATTTTTTAGATGGTGAACGACAAATACCTGCAATTTTAAAACCTGGTTTTACATACAGGTTTGATCAAAGTTCATCTGCAAATGTAGGTAACAGTGGTCATCCATTAAGATTTTCAACTAATGATAATAATAGTCCAGCTGCACCTTATACAACAGGAGTTACAGCCGTAGGAACACCTGGATCAGCTGGCGCATATACTCAAATAATAACATCACAAGCAACACCTTATTTATATTATTATTGTACTATTCATTCAGGTATGGGTGGTCCAGTTCCACGTCAAGTAAATCAAATATCGACTGGTCAAGGTATAACAGCTGTACCTATAGATGGTAATGTTCAAATAAGTAATGCTTTAGCTACAACTGTAAACAACGGTGGTATAAGAATAGGATATAGCTCAATAGGCTCTACAGATTATCCAGTTTTATTATCCAGTAATAAAGCTTATGTTAATATAAGTGGATCCTCTAATTTGAGTCGTTGGACAGCTACTGGTACTAGCATATATAACAATAATTCTGGAAACGTCGGAATCGGAATAACAAGTGCGGCTAATAACAGACTTGAAGTTAAAGGATTATTTGCAGCACCTTTAACCACTGGCAGTGTACAAAACGGTATTGCTAGATTTAGCCAAACCTCGGGTGTTGGTAGTTTAGACATTGGTTTTGGAGACACTGGTAATGGTTTTAACTGGTTGCAATCAAGAAGTTCAGCAAATTATGCTACAAATTTTAATTTAGCTTTACAACCTAATGGCGGCAACGTCGGGATCGGAACAACTGAGCCTACATTATCTAAATTAGTAATATCTGGAGGAGTAACCGGTTCATTGGGAGGAGGAGATGCAGGAATAACAATGATAAATAAATTTGACAATCCAGATAATAGTTGGTCTATTTTACCTGTAATTAGTGGAGTTTCAAATACTGGTTTTTGTATTAGAGATAATACTGATTCCGTTGATCGATTAGTAATAACTGGAACTGGGGATATTGGTATGGGAACAAATTCTCCTGCTAAAAAATTGGAAATTTTATCTACTGCTTCTAATCATTTAAGATTAGCCTTTAATGAAACAGCTTTTTGGGATATGTTTCTAAATTCAGCAGATGGTAGTTTAAGAATATTAAAAGATAATGGTAAATTATTTACTTTTACACAATCTGGAAACCTCGGGATTGGAACGAGTTCGCCAGTTGGTAAATTAACTGTTTCAGCTTCTGAGGGGGGAAAAGGAATTGAAACGCAAGTAACTACTGGTAGTGGTTTACAATATATTATCGCTTATAATAGAACTGTAGGCGCTACAGGATACTTAGATATGGCTTTAGCTGGTAATACTTTTCAAGTGCAAACTGGTGCTTCTGCGGTACAAAGAATGTTTATAGCATCGAGTGGTCAAATATTATTTAATAGAACTGGTCAGCCACCTATTACCAATTCTTTATATGGAAATATAGTATTACAAACAAATGCGGTAACTAATTTTCAAAGAATTAGATTTGATGTTGGTACAACTGCTTATTGGGGATTAACAAAACTTAATACTGGTAACTTTGCTATAACAGGAGGTTCTACATGGAACGATCATGCTTTTGAACTTCAATATGCTACTGGAAATGTTCAAGTAAATGAGACTGTTGGTCAAAGAAGATTTAATGTGTATGACGCTTCAGATACATGGATTAGACTTTATTGTGGAAGTACAGCAGATTGGATATTTGGTGCTAATGGAAGCGATCATACATTTAAATGGTATAACCAATCTAGTAACGGAGGCGCTGGATATAAAATGGCAATTGCCACTAGCGGAACACTAACTGTATCCGCGGATGTTATTGCTTTTGGTAGTCCATCAGATATTAGATTAAAAGAAAATATAAAACCAATTGAATCAGCTTTAGATAAAGTAAGCAAATTGCAAGGTGTTACATTTGATTGGAAAGAATCTGATAGCATATTAGATATAAAAGAAGATATAGGTTTTATTGCTCAAGATGTACAGAAAGTTATACCAGAACTTGTAAGAGAAAATGAAGATGGTATGTTATCAATGAGGCATCAGGGTATCGCCCCTATATTACTTGAAGCTATTAAAGAATTAAAACAAGAGATAGAGGAATTAAAAAAATGTAATTGTGATTGTAAAAAATAAGTTACATAAAGATGTTTTAGCTTGGGAAGTTGAAGTTGAAGATTTAAATATAGATGTAGAAAGTTTAAATTATAAGTTACAAGATGGTAGTTTATTTAATAAAATAACCACTAGATTTGAAAATCATAATAAAGAATTAAAACAAAAAGTATTAAACGCTTTAGATCTAGAAGCTATAAAAATAATAATACCTGAATATAAAGAAATAGATATTAAGATATTTAAAGATGCTCCAGGGTTTAAATTAGTACCTCATTATGACAATAGAGATCATAAAGGATTTATAATGATAAACCTAATAGACAACATTAATTCCACAGTTTTTTATAATATAAATGAAGAATTACTATGTGAAGCTTCTAATAAAAAAAACAAAGGAGTTTTTCATGTTTTACATCAAAGACCACATGTTATGCATGCAATAGAAAATACAAGTAATAAGATTAGATATACAACAATAGCTTTTATAAAATAATTATGGCAGTACCAATTTCGTCATGTCCAAATCCTGAGGTATCAATGTTAAAATTAGCACGAGAAGCATTGTTTGGAGACTATAATGGTTCAGATACTGTAACTGGTCCAATATCGCTATATGATATGATTAATAGTGGAAGTGCTAGTTCAGGTAATACATATCCCGCAGTAAATACAAGTTCTGAACCAAATCCTGTTACAAGAAATGGAACTGGTTCCTTAGAGTTAACTAATGTTACTGATGGTATGGGAACGTTTACTGGTAGTCTATATTATAATTCAGATATAGGAAATGCTAGTAATTTAGGACTTGGAGATTATCTTTATTTAAATGAAGCTTTATCAGAAGTATATTGTGGTCCTGGAAATTTCAATCAACCAGGAAGCAGCTCTACTACCACACATTGCCCAGCTGGTCAAAACTGGTATTTTGTTTTAAACATTGTTGTTGGAGCTGTTGATTATAGTAAAATTGGACAATCTGATGCTTGTTCTTAATAATTAAATTATGCCTATAGCTAATCCTTATAAATTTTCAGACTGGTTCGGTTACGACCAAGATTACGTTGCTTATTATCAACAGATATACGGTTCAATAGGTGCATCACAGTTGAACGTATGTGGTCTTGCATATACACCTTATTATTTTGTTCAAACTGGAACTGAAACTTCACCAGCCACTGGGACTAGATGTTTTTCTAATACTAGTGGAACAGTATTAACACAAAATTGGCATAGAAGAGATCAAACTTCAAGAATGAATATAGATTCAAATGGTGATATAAATCAAATTGTAAATGTAATATGTACACCTTAATAAATAATAAATTAAAACAATAAAAATGGCAATATCTTACAAATGGACTATTAATCAAATGAACGCTCACATTGAGTCCGAAGGAGAGCAAAATGTAATATTTACAGTGCACTGGAGTTATTCAGGATCTGAAGAAGTAAGTGGAAAAACGTATTCAGCAGGTTCCGTAGGAGCTCAAAGCTTTACTTATGTAGCTGGAGAACCTTTTATACCTTATGCAGATACTGAAGCTTTTGAAGCTGTAGTAATTGGTTGGCTTGAAGGAGTTTTAGATGTACCAGCAATGTCAGCTAGTATCGCGGCTCAAATCCAAAAAGAAATTACACCAATCAATGAAGACTTATACTTTACATGGAATATGCCACCAGCACCAGTGCCACCCGTGGAAGAATAGTGTAAGTTTGTAAAAAAACAAGTGATAGTATAACTAACCTATGTCGCTGTGGTAGCGATATTTAACCAAATATAATTTTAACCTAAAAAAACCAAATCAATGACTTACATTTATTCGTTGAGTTCTTCAATGGCTCAACCCCAACAACCGCAGATTACCGAAGAAGCTATTAACATGTGGAAACACTTGTCTCAAAAGAAACACTGGAGAATTGTTCAGTTATCTAATGGCTATTTTCAAACCGAACACCGTGACCTACAAGACAAAGAAAAATGGTACGATGTCACAAGGCGAGAGACTATGGAAGCTGCAGAAGCTGCAATCGATGGTAGTGTAGACCACTATGCAAAGAAAGTGGATTTTTTAAAAGGTCCTAAAGTAGTTAAGACGTTTAAATAATACAAATCAAATCAAATTAAATTAAATTATGTCAAATGCAATCGTTAAGAATCTAAACTTTGGTTTGGATGCTAAAGATCAAGTATTTGCCGGTATTACAAAACTTACACAAGCTGTTAGCTCCACACTCGGGGCTAGCGGTAAATGTGTTATGTTAGAAGATCAGTCCGGTGAACCACAAATTACAAAAGATGGAGTAACTGTAGCTAATGCTATAACTCTATTGGATCCTGTAGAAAACATGGGAGCAACATTACTTAAACAAGCTGCTAGAAAAACAGTGAGTGAAGCTGGAGATGGTACAACTACCGCAACAGTATTGGCTCATGCTATTTTAAAGGAAGCTTATAAAGTAATAACAAAAGAAAACTCAAGAGATGTTAAAGCGAGTATAACTCTTGCAACTAAAAAAGTAATTGACTATTTAGATTCAATTGTAACACCTGTTGATGGTGACATGATTGATCAAGTAGCTACAATATCTACTAATAATGACCCTGTGCTTGGTAAAGTTATAGCCGATGCTTTTAGGTCAGTTGATTTAACAGGTGTTGTAATGCTTGAGGTATCTGATTTACCAGAGACTATTTTTGAAACTATAGATGGTGTTCAATATGAGAAAGGTTTAAAAAACATACATTTTGTAACTCATCCAGAAACAAAAACTGCTGAGTTAGATAAACCTTTAGTTCTAATAATTGAATCACAGGTTGATAGTGTTAGAAAAATTCAAACAGTATTAGAATATGCTATAAAGACTAATAGGTCTTTATTAATTATTGCAGATATAGATCAACAAGTTTTATCTGCTTTAGCAATGAACAAGATTAAAGGTAATATTAAGGTTAATGTTATTGATGCCCCAATGTTTGGTGTTAATAAAAAAGAAACTTTAGAAGATTTAGCTTTACTAACTGGAGCCACTGTTATCAACGAGGACTTAGGTGATGATATTGATTTAATACAACCCGAACAATTAGGTGAGTGTATTAAAGCTGTAAGTAGTGAAGTTGAAACAATATTTCAAGTTGAAGAAAATTCTGACAAAATAAAAGAGATAATTAAAGAATTAAAAATAAAACTTAAGTCAGCAAAAAATCCAAACATCATAGTTAACTGTGAAAAACGATTAGCTAGGCTTGCAGGCAAGGTTGCTGTTGTAAAAGTAGGTGCTGGTTCTGAAGTTGAATTAAAAGAAGTTAGAGATAGAGTTGAAGATGCAATATGTGCTACTAAAGCCGCTATTAAAGAAGGAATTGTACCTGGTGGTGGAATTGCTCTTTTAAATGCTGCGCAAAACATACTAGTAACTTCTAAAGATGAGATAGTGTTAGTAGACGCCATTGAGGCGCCATTTAAGACTATATTAGCGAATGCAGGTATTACAGACTATAAAATACCTACAACAGAAGGAGAGGGATTAGACGTTGTTACAGGAAATATGGTAAATATGATTGAAGCCGGAATTATAGATCCTTTACTAGTAACGAAATGTGCATTGAAAAATGCGGCTTCCGTAGCTACAACAATTTTATCAACTGATTGTATTATTAACAATTTAAGAATACAATCATGAAAGCGGTAGGTACTAATCTAATTGTAGACATGACCAAGATAGGTGTGTCTGAAACAAAGGGTGGTTTATTTCTAGCGGAAAAACAAAGAGAAGACATAAGATATGCTGAAGGTACGGTTTTATCAGCTGGAGATGGTGTTGTAGGAATCAAAGAAAAAGATGTTATTTATTTTGATAAAAACAACACACATCAAATTGAAATCAAAAAAGAAATATATCAGGTTGTTAATATGACACACATAGTAGTTGTGTTGTGAGATTAGAAGCAAGTGATATTAGGGATTTAAATCTTTTAAAACATTACAGGATCGTTAGAAAATGGGCTTGTAAAAACAATGGTTTAAACGATGCAGATTTAGAATTACTAATTTATTTCGATTGCATGGATCTTTTCACTAGAGAAGATTTTAAAATCGGTACATATTCTTATAGTTGGGATAACAGACGCTGGAACAGATTACTTAAAGAAGGTTGGATAACGGTTTGGAGAACGCATAACCGCACAACACAAAAGTATAATATCTATAAAGTTTCATTTAGGTGTAAACAACTAATAAGTCGTATGTATCGTATTATGCTTGGCACAGAAGATATACCAACTTCTAAAGCTAGAAATAAAATAATGAAAGGTGGATCATATATTGATAAAGTTATGATCACATCTATAAATAATGTAAACAAAGATAAAAACCGATAATCATGGGAAAAAAAGTAAAAGAAATTAAAGAAGAAAAAATACCTTCTAAAATTGACAAAAAAATTGCAAAATTACAAAAACTAATAGATAAGCTTAAAGCTAAGAAATAATGGGACTTTTTGGAGGGATTTTTGGAGCTGCGGTAGGAGCACTTAAAGGTAAAAGTAAAGGTGGGCAACAAGATACATCAAAACCTTTCCATGTTCACTCTTCTTCTGCAGGTAAAAATGCAACCGCAGCTAGTGCGGGTGCTACTCCTAGCAAACAAACTTACGAACCTAGATCTGATGGTAGTGGTACGCAAGATCCTACTTTTATGGGTAAAGGCCAAACGGAAAAATTTGCAAGTCTTACGGATACATCTAGTGTGGATAGAGGTGGTAGAAGTGTTTCAAGAAAAGACGAAGAAAGAAACGTTATGGATATTGAGCCAGCAATGAATCCTCCAATGGGAGTACCAGTACAAAACGACCTTGACAAAGAAGGTACTATGAATAGTTTATATTCTTAAAACTTAAAAAATAAAAAATGAAAAATCCAAGTCAATTAGGAGCAACAACAATATGGGATGGACCCTTATCAGAAGTAGGAAGACCTTTAGCTAAAGGTAATTCTAGATCAGGTAATAACTGTATGCAAGTTCTTAAAGCTCCAACACCTTACAAAGCTGGACCTATAAGTTCTTTAGCTAAGTAAAAACTCACTATAATGAGTGATAGAATAAGTAAGCACCTTTCACTTAAAGAAGCTATTAGATCAAACACAGCTACTAGGTTAGAAATTAAAAATGAACCTAGAGAGCTTGATTTAATTAGGATGATTGAGATTGCAGAAAAAGTATTTGAACCCCTTAGAGAGTGGGTAGGTGGTCCTATAAAGGTTAATAGCTTCTATAGATCGCCTGAACTTAATTCTGCTATTGGAGGGAGTAAAAATTCACAACATTGTATTGGTTGTGCTTTAGATATTGACGATACATTTGGACATAAAACTAATGCTCAGATGTTTGAATACATTAAATGCAATTTAGATTACGATCAAATGATTTGGGAATTTGGTGACTTAGACAATCCTGATTGGGTACATATAAGTTATATTTCAGAAGATGCAAACAGAAGAAGATGTTTAAGAGCTTATAAAAAAAGTGGTAAAACTAAATACGAAATAATATAATGTATACACAACCTCGTTCACCATTCGCAAGAATAAGAAAAACTACTAAAGGTAAAGGTAGAAACTTTAGAGCGGCAGACGAAGGTGCTGGTATGACACAAAAAGGAGTTAAAGCTTATAAAGCTCAAAACCCAGGTAGTAAATTAAAAACAGCAGTTACCGGTGATGTAAAGCCTGGTAGTAAAGATGCTGGAAGAAGAAAATCATTTTGCGCTAGATCAAAAGGTTGGAAAGGTGAAAGAGGTCTTGCCGCTAGACGAAGATGGAAATGTTAAAAAAAAAAAATAAAACATTATGATAAGAAATTATTACACAGAAGCATTTAAAAACGGAGTTGTTCCAGTTGTAAGTGCCACTCAATTAATTGACGGTACAGTTAAAATAACTGAATCTATAGCAGCTGCTGGTGTCGTTAATCCGGCTATATCAACTACTTTTGTATTAGGAGCTGCTAGTCTAGGTATACATGTTGGTATGTATTTAACAGCACCAGCATCAGGAGGAGTACCTGCTATAACAATAAATGATCAAGTATTAGTTGCTTCTGTAGTTCACGCTGCTCAGACAACTGTTACTCTTAATAAACCTACACAAACTGCAGCTGGTCAAGCTTTAACATTTTTTAATGTTAATCAAAATAGTTGGAGAGAATACAGTTTATATATAGGAACACAACCATCACAAGGTAATAATTTTGGAAGTGTAACTAGCGCAACTGCAAATGCTGCGGCTGCAGCTCAAGTAGTTATAACGTATAAGGTATCTAATCCATATCTTCAAGTAGGTATGAATGTATATGATGATGGTGTATTGATTGGTGTTATTGCTACAATTACAACAGCTAATCAATTTAGTTTAGTAAATAATTTAGCTGCTCTTATAGCTAATGATTCAATACTAACTTTTTCATTTAGTGCTTTACCTAGTGTATCTGTATTGACTATAGACAATAGAACGGTTACGTTTACAAACCCTGCTCAAGGATTTGTACTACCAGTTTCAGTTGTTCAAATAACTGCATTAGCCGGCGGACTTACTAATATAATAGCTGTAAGTTAATATGTTATCGCCGTTTTTAAAGAAAGGTTTTCCTGAAATAAAAGAAAGCAATAAAGGCAAATTTACTGCATGGGCTAAAAAACGTGGTATGACTGCGTGTAAAGCGGCTAGTATGGTAATGAAATCAAAAAACAAATATTCAACAGCGGTGGTCAAAATGGCTAATTACGCTAAAAACTTCGGATGTAAATCCAAATAAAAAAAAACAATGGATACAAAAATTACTATGGGTAATGTGAAGTCAGCCATCAAAGATGACAAAGCTCACATGAGTTATTTAAAACGAGACGTTAACGATGACCAAAAAGCAGGGGGAAAATACAAAGACATTAATCAAACAGCTGATGAGAAACATATCTCTAAATTAGCAGGTGATGTAAGAGCAGATCATTCTTTCATTTCTAAACACATGAATAAATAAAAAAAAATATTATGGGACAAATTAAACACAAAATGGGTAACGTTGGTGGAGGCTTAGACGTTTCACACAAATCAAAGATGAGTGGTAAAGCTAAAAGCTTAATGTCATTTCCAGGTGGAATGCCAGGACCAGGTAATTATGGTTCATCAGATAATAAAGTTGTAGGTAGAGGTATGGCTAAATATCTTGCAGGTGAATCCGTAGGTATGAGAAAAATGGATCCAATGCATAATGGAAAGGCTGGTGTTCAACAAGAAGACTTCGAGCAATTCAGCGCACCTGATTCTACAGGACCAGCTAAAAAAGAAGATAGAATAGATAGACGTAAAAAAAGACAAGAAAAAAGAGCTGAAAAAAGAGTTAATAGAGGGGAAAAAAGATCAGACAAGTTACAAAAAAGAATTGACAAAACAACAGATACAGTTCTTAAAGCTAAAAGAGAAGCTAGAAAAACGAAGAGAGACGATAAAGTAACAATGAATAAAAAAGCTGTAAGTAAAGATTTTGTTTCTGATAGAGATAAAAAAGCTAAAGAAGCTAAAGCTAAAAAAGAAAAAAGTATAAAAAACACTAAAGTTCCTAAAAGTTTAGACGTTAAATTAGATGACAACATCACGAAAAAATTTGAAGGTGGAAAATTAGATCTTTCTAAAGGATCGGCTAAATATGATGATGGTCCAATGAAGACTGATCCTGAAAAAAAAGCTACAGTTTCAGGAGATAAGTCTAAAGTTGATAACAAAGTTGTTGGTGCAAAAGAAAAAGCAAAACTTAAGCAGGTTCGTGAAGATAGAAAAAAAATAAAAAAACTAAAGAAAACCGCTACAGGCCCAGGAACTAGAAAAACTGAACGATCAGAAATGAAGAAAGTTAATCAAGATACAAGGGACAATAGAAAAGTGCAGAAACAAAGAAGAAAAGATGGTAAAAGTTATATGAAATATAACTCAGATGGAAGCCAAACAGCAGTTAGAAAAAAACTGAAAAAATAAACCTTAAATAAAACCATTAAATACACACCATTAACAAGTTAAGAAATTAACACAAAAACAAATTATTATGAGTTATTTAAAAATTCCGCTTTTTCCAGCGGTAAACGGACAAACAAGTATTGTTATCCAAAAAAAGGATATTAGTAATGTACTAGCTGTAAATGCTACTAGCACTATCATTAATCTTAATGGTCCTGCAGCTGAAGATGTGCTTACACTTACACACACTGCTGCAGCTGCTACTTATAATGTAGCTGACATTTTGCAAGAAGGTTGGGTTTCAAACCCAGGAGGTATTGTTGCAACAATAGGAGGTATTCCTGCAACAGTTAACGCAACGGGGCAAGCACTTACTTTTGTTCAATTCTCAGCTGGATTATTTAGCTAGATGAAATCAGGCTTAGGTGATAAGATAGAGTCTTTCACTAAGGCTACTGGTATCAAAAAAATGGTTGACACAGTTTCACAGGGTTTAAACATACCCTGTGGATGTGATCAACGTAAAGATTATTTAAACAAAATGTTTCCCGGAAAATAATGGCTTTTAAACTAACTGCACCTTTCGATACTAATCCTACTCCGATAGTGAATATGCCTTTTGAAGAGGGTGTATTAGGTAGAGCTGATAAAAGAGGAAATATTTTAATCAATAAGGATATGACTACTCCTGAGCAAATAGACGATACTATTAATCATGAAAATGTTCACATAGGCCAAATGAAAGCTGGTGAATTAGATTATGATGATAAAGCTGTTTATTGGAAAGGAAAAAAATATCTTCGAACACAATTAGACGAATCTAATAAAAAATTACCGTGGGAAAAACCCGCATATAAAGCTGGATAATTATGAACAATATATTTACAAATAAAAAAATCTATCAAATGCTAGGATCCAAAGGACCAGCATTAATAAGTGGAAAAAAACCAAAAGCTAAAGGTAAAACTACACCTAATACAAATCGTAGAGGTAAAACTTTGTACGATAAAGGTAAAGAATTTTTAGGTAACGTAGCAGGACATGCAATACAAGGTGTAAAAGATGATGTTAAAACTTTAGGAAAAGTATTTAAAAGAAATGCCAAGCGAGGTCAAAAATAATGTCTAAACCTAAAAAGAAATTTAAAGACACAAAGGTTGGTAAATTCTTACTAGGTAAATCAGGTATTATAAATGTGATTAGTAATATATTGCCTGATCAAGGTGTACTAAGTATGGTTAAGAATCTTATAAACAAAGATCCAGACTTACCACCACAGGATAAAGAAACAGCTCTTATGTTATTAGAGCAAGATATGATTGAACTTCAAGAAATATCAAAAAGATGGGAGTCAGACATGAAATCAGATTCATGGCTCAGTAAAAACACAAGGCCGATGGCTTTAATCTTTTTGACTTTATCTCTTATAGTTTTTATCTTATTAGATGGGTTTACTACTTCATTCGGCATAGACAGCGAATGGATTAACCTGTTGAAATCATTATTAATAACTGTCTACGTAGCGTATTTTGGCTCAAGAGGAGTTGAAAAGTTTAAAACAATAAGTAACAATTAAATTAAATTAAGATGAGTGAATCTAAACAAATGATTACCGAAGACCAATTAAAAAAAATTCAAGAATTTCAAAAGGACTTAAACAAGCACCTAAATGAAGTTGGATTTTTAGAAGCCCAAAAAACCGCAGTATTGGGCAAGTTCCAAGAAATCAATAAGGAAACTGAAGCTTTCAAAAAGGAACTTGAAGATGAATATGGATCAATCAACATTAACTTGGAAGATGGATCGTTCTCACCTATTGAAAAGGAAGAAGATAAGAAATAATGTCCTCTATAATTAGAAAGATAAGTATTGGTTCTGATTACAAAACTGATGCTATGCACTACTCGATAGGGCAGTCAGTATATGGTGGTCACACAATATCACATATACTTTCTGATAAAGAAGACAATTCTTATAATATATTCATTAAGAAACAAGACGAAGTATTGCCGTGGAAGAAGTTTAATTCTAACATGGCAATATCAGTTGAGTATGACTTAGAATATTAGTGAAAAGTTTATTTGATTTTATCGTTGAGCCTGTTGGCCAGCGATACTCTAATAAAGTAAAAGTAGGTGACAAAAGCCTTATAATTAACACACAATTGGAAACATTTAAGTCTGTTAATAATATAGCTAAAGTTATTGAAATACCACTGTCTCATAAAACACCAATTAAAGTAGGTGATTTAGTTATGATCCATCACAATGTATTTAGAAGATGGTACAATATGAGAGGAGAGGAAAAAAACAGTAAGTCTTATTTTAAAGACAATAAATATTTTGTTCAATTAGATCAAGTATATTTATATAAAAAAGAAGACAAATGGAAAGCTTTTAACAACAGATGTTTTATAGCTCCATTAAAAGATACTGATGAGATACACAACTGGCAAGAGCAAAACCTTATTGGCATATTAAAATATGGTAATAGCTTCTTAGAAGCGCTAGGAATCAATGAAGGACAGCTTGTGGGTTATAAACCAGGTGGTGAATATGACTTTGTCGTTGATGGCAAAAGGTTATATTGTATGAAATCTAATGATATTGTTATAAAGTATGAACGTCAAGGAAACGAAGTTGAGCATAATCCTAGCTGGGCACAAAGCAGTTGAGGAGTTAATCAAAGTTGCTAAAGAAGCTATCGTTGATTCAGGAGACGATATTACGGCAGATAGATTAAAGAACGCAGCAGCTACAAAAAAGCTAGCTATATTTGATGCATTTGAAATTCTTAACAGAATTCAAGATGAAGAGAATATGTTAAATGATGTACCAAAAGAAGAGGTTATAGAAAAAACTTTTTCTGGGTTTGCAGAAAAGCGATCTAAATAATGTATCAACAAACGTTATACAAGATAATTGAACCCATTAAGCCTCATGTAATTAAGAGGTTAAACAAATCTAAAAAATGGGAATACGGCTATAATAAAGAACATGACATTATAGTAATAAGCAGAACAGGACAAATCGGCGAAATATACGAAATCCAAAACTTAGTTATTGCTTTACCGCTCGAGGATAATCCATACAAAAGATCTGGTAAAAAAGAAGATCAATACTGGGAAAAATTCCAACCAAGAAAAGAATTAAAAAATATTAAAACAATATTTGACTGGAAAGCATATCCTGCTAACTTTAAAGAAAAGCTTCATGATTATATTGACGAAGAGTTTAAGAGAAGAGACGAAGGTTTCTGGTTTTATAACAAAGGTGTTTCTACCTATATTACTGGTACTCACTACATGTATTTGCAATGGTCAAAGATTGATGTTGGGCAAGCAGATTTTAGGGAAGCAAACAGATTATTCTTTATATTCTGGGAAGCTTGTAAATCCGATACACGATCATACGGGATGTGTTATCTTAAAAACAGAAGAAGTGGATTTTCTTTTATGGCATCAGGCGAGACTGTTAACTTGGCCACAATATCTAGTGATGCTAGATACGGTGTCTTATCAAAGTCAGGCGCAGATGCTAAGAAAATGTTTACAGACAAGATTGTTCCAATTTCAGTTAACTACCCTTTTTTCTTTAAACCTATCCAAGATGGTATGGATAGACCAAAAACAGAACTTGCATACAGAGTTCCTGCTTCAAGATTCACTAGAAAAAAACTTGATAGTAATCAACAAATGGAGGAAATCGTTGGACTGGATACAACTATTGACTGGAAAAATACAGGAGACAACTCCTATGACGGAGAGAAGCTTGCATTACTTGTACACGATGAAGCAGGTAAGTGGGAAAAGCCAGAAAACATATTAAACAATTGGCGAGTTACAAAAACAACATTAAGATTAGGTAGTAGGGTTATAGGTAAATGTATGATGGGATCAACATCAAATGCTTTAGATAAAGGAGGTAGAAACTACAAAAAATTATACGATGACTCAAACGTTAGTAAAAGAAACCGCAATGGACAGACTCGCTCAGGATTATATAGCTTGTTTATACCTATGGAATGGAACTACGAAGGATACATTGATACTTATGGATACCCTGTCTTTGACACTCCAAAATCCAAAACTAAAGGCGTTGATGGTCAAGCGATTGAAATTGGGGTCATCGAACATTGGGAGAATGAAGTAGAAGGTCTTAAGGAAGATCCTGATGGACTTAACGAATTATATAGACAATTTCCACGTACAGAGAAACACGCTTTCAGAGATGAGACTAAGCAGTCTTTATTTAATCTAACTAAAATCTATGAACAAATAGATCATAATGAAGATTTAAAACACTCAGGTGTGGTTACTCAAGGTAATTTTCAATGGAAAGATGGGATTAAAGATACAAGCGTAATGTTTGTTCCTACTAAACAAGGTAGGTTTTATGTCTCATGGGTACCAAACATTAATCAACAGAATAAAGTTCTTATTAAGAACGGTTCTAAATATCCTGGTAATGAACACATGGGAGCTTTTGGATGTGATAGTTATGATATATCAGGAACAGTTGATGGGAGAGGTTCTAAAGGATCGTTACACGGTTTAACTAAGTTTAGTATGGAAGATGCTCCTGCAAATTTAATATTTTTAGAATACATATCAAGACCTCCAACTGCAGAGATCTTCTTTGAAGATGTATTGATGGCTTGTATATTTTATGGTATGCCAATATTAGCTGAAAATAATAAACCAAGATTACTGTATCATTTTAAAAGAAGAGGTTATAGAGGTTACTCTATGAATAGACCTGATAAAACAATGCATAAACTATCTGTTACTGAAAAAGAAATAGGTGGTATACCAAATTCAAGTGAAGATATAAAACAAGCCCATGCTGCTGCAATTGAAGCTTACATAGAAAATTTTATAGGTTTTAATAATGAACAATACGGAACTATGTATTTTCAAAGAACGTTAGAAGACTGGGCGGCTTTTAATATAAACGATAGAACGAAGCATGATGCCTCAATTAGTTCGGGGTTAGCAATCATGGCTTGCAATAAAAATAAATATAGACCTGTTGCCGAAGTTATAAAAGAACCAGTAAATTTAACTTTTTCTAAATATGATAATAAAGGCGGTACATCAAAAATAATTAATAGATGAAATTAAACACTGGTATTAATAGTGCATTTCCAAGTCAGATGGTATCTGAAGAGGAAAAGAAAACTGAAGAATATGGTTTGTTAGTTGGACAAGCTATTGAATATGAGTGGTTTAGAGGAGGAAGAGTAAATGGAAGTAGATGGAATACGGGTTATCAAAATTTTCATAATTTAAGATTATACGCTCGCGGTGAACAGAATGTACAAAAATATAAAGATGAATTATCTATTAATGGTGATTTATCTTATTTAAATTTAGACTGGAAGCCAGTACCTATTATACCTAAATTTGTAGATATAGTAGTAAATGGTATAGCAGCTAAAAGTTATGACATAAAAGCTTTTGCACAAGATCCTGTTTCAGTAAAAACAAGAACAGATTATGCAAACTCTTTAATGTCAGATATGATAAATAAAGACTATTTAAATACATTTAGTTCTGAGTTAGGTATGAAGGTTGGGGCTAGTGATAAGGATACTAGTGAACTACCTAATAATGTTAAAGAATTAGAAGTTTATATGCAACTAGACTACAAGCAGTCTGTAGAAATTGCTGAAGAAGAAGCTATAAACACTATACTATCTTTAAATAAATATAATTTAACTAAAAAAAGAATTATTGAAGACATAACTACTATTGGTATTGGTGCAACAAAAACTTCTTTTAATAAAGCTAATGGTGTGGTTGTTGACTATGTAGATCCTGCTAATTTAGTTTATTCTTTTACTAACGATCCTAATTTTGAAGATATATATTATGTAGGCGAAATAAAGTCTATGACTATAGCTGAAATAAAGAAAAGATTTCCTAATCTTACTGATAAGGAAATGGAGATGATGGTTAGATACCCAGGTCGTGATGGTTACATAGCTAATCCAAACTATGACAATGATATGGTTCAAATATTGTTTTTTGAATATAAAACATTTATTGACCAGGTATTTAAAATAAAAAAGACTGAAAATGGATTAGAAAAAACTTTACAAAAACCAGATACATTTAATCCACCTGAAAGTGATAACTTTGAAAGAGTATCAAGAAGTATAGAAGTTTTATTTAGTGGTGCTAAAGTAATGGGTGTTCCTCAAATGCTTGAGTGGGAACTTGGAGAAAATATGACAAGACCTAATGCTGATATAACTAAAGTATATATGAATTATAATATATGTGCTCCAAACTTGTATCAAGGACGTATAGAATCTTTAGTCAGTAGATGCACTAGTTTTGCAGACATGATACAAATTACGTCTTTAAAATTACAACAAGTAATTCAAAGAGTTGTTCCAGATGGTGTTTTTGTTGATGTTGATGGTTTGGCTGAAGTTGATTTAGGTAATGGAACAAACTACAATCCACAAGAAGCTTTAAACATGTACTTTCAAACTGGTAGTATAGTTGGTAGAAGCTTAACACAAGATGGTGATCCTAATAGAGGTAAAATACCTATACAAGAGTTGCAATCTTCTAGTGCTAATGGTAAAATACAGTCTTTAATTAATACTTATCAGTATTACTTACAGATGATAAGAGATGTAACAGGTCTTAATGAAGCTAGAGATGGTGGACAACAAGATCCTAACGCTTTAGTTGGGTTGCAAAAAATGGCAGCAAACGCTTCAAATATAGCTACTAAACATATATTAGATGCTGGTTTATATCTTACACTTAGAAATTGTGAAAACATTTCATTAAGAATTGCTGATATGCTAAATTTTGAATTAACTAATGAAGCTTTAGTTAAATCTTTAAATCATTTTAATGTTGCAACGTTAGATGAAATAAAAGATATAGCCTTACATGATTTTGGTATATTTTTAGAACTGGAACCTGAAGATGAAGACAAAGCAATGCTTGAACAAAACATTCAGGTAGCTTTACAACAAAATCAAATATATCTTGAAGATGCAATAGATATAAGAGAAATTAAAAATTTAAAGCTAGCTAATCAAGTTTTAAAATTTAGAAGAATAAAAAAACAAGAGGCAGAGCAGGCTATGCAAAAACAACAAATGCAAGATCAAGCTCAAGCAAATTCACAAGCTGCTGAACAAGCTGCTATGAATGAAGTGCAAAAACAACAAGCACTTGCTCAAACAGAGATACAAATAGAACAAGCTAAGTCTCAGTTTGAAATACAAAGAATGGAACAAGAAGCTATAATTAAAAAACAATTAATGGCTGAAGAGTTTCAATATCAATTACAACTTGCTCAAATGCAAGGTCAAGAAAAACAAAAAAAGGAAGCTGAAATTGAAGATCGAAAAGATAAACGAACTAAAATACAGGCAACACAACAATCAAAGATGATTGAACAGCGTCAAAATGATTTATTACCTACAGATTTTGAATCTTCTGGTAATGATAGCATGGGCGGAATTGGGCTAGAGCAATTTGCTCCTCAATAAACAATTTTATTAATTTTATATTATTTTATTATGTCAACAGAAGTGAAACAAGAAGGGTCTTTTAAGATTAAATCTAAAAAACCAAAACAATTAACAAAAAGTGATGAACCTATAAAAATAGATTTATCTAAACCTAAAACAGAACCAGATGCCATTCCAGTCGGAGAAACAAAGAAAGTGGTTGTGGGCGAACAAACCGGAGATAGCCCTAAAGTGGACGAACGAGTACCAGAGCCCAGCCCGGTTTCTGAAATTAAAGAAGAAGAAAGTAAACCTATTGAAGAAAAAATAGAAGAAGAAATACAAGAAATAGGTGAAAAAATAGAACAAAAAGTTATTGCTCCTACTCCAGAAGAAGTAAGAGAAGTAGCTAAGCTACCAGAAAACATTGAAAAAGTTGTAGACTTTATGAAAGAAACTGGTGGCACGTTAGAAGATTATGTTAGATTAAATGCTGACTATTCTAATGTAGATAATGATACTTTATTAAGAGAGTATTACAAACAAGCTAAGTCACACTTAGATTCAGAAGAAATCAACTTCATGATTGAAGATAATTTTTCTTATGATGAAGAGGTGGATGAAGAGCGTGAGGTTCGTCAAAAGAAACTTGCGTATAAAGAAGAGGTTGCAAAAGCTTCAAAGCATTTAGAAGGTTTAAAAAGTAAATATTACGAGGAAATCAAGTTGAGACCTGGTACTACTAAAGACCAACAAAAAGCTGTGGACTTTTTCAATCGATACAATGAAGATCAAAACATTGCTAAAGAGCGTCGAAGTGATTTTGAGTCTGATACTAAAGAATATTTTTCTAATGATTTCAAAGGTTTTGATATCGATTTAGGAGAGAAAAAATTTAGATATGGGATTAAAAATCCAACTGATGTTGCTGTTAAACAATCTGATTTTTCCAATACACTTAAGAGGTTCTTAGATGACAATGGAAAAGTAAAAGATGTTAAAGGCTATCACAAAGCTATGTATGCTGCTGACAACGTTGACTCAATTGCAAAACATTTTTATGAGCAAGGTAAATCCGATGCTACTAAAGATCTGGTTGCACAATCCAAAAATGTAAAAGGCCAAATTAGAGAAAGTTCTAGTGGAGAAGCTTTTCTTGGAGGGATAAAAGTTAAAGCAATAAGCGGTCTTGATTCTTCTAAATTGAAGATTAAAACAAGAAAATTTAACTAAAAACAAAACAATTAATTATTATGGGACAAATAACTCCTGTGTTTGGAAGCGTAGTACCTTCCCAACAACAACAATTACTAGCTGGGAATTACCTAGCATTTAATGGTGGTGCGAATGATTTCATTCAGCAGTACTTACCTGAGGTTTACGAAGCTGAGGTAGAAAGATACGGAAATAGAACTTTAAACGGTTTCTTACGTATGGTTGGCGCTGAAATGCCAATGACATCTGATCAAGTTATCTGGTCAGAACAAAATAGATTACACATATCATATACAAACGTTGCATGTCCACAAGGTGGTGGTGCTCTTAACTTTATTCTAAACGTTCCGACGTTGAATCAAGGACTTGGAGCAACTGCTATACAAAATGCAGTATTTCCTAATGACACGATCGTTGTTATGGATCCTGCAACTGGAGTTACTGTAAAAGCTGTTGTTGGTGCAATTGCAAATGGAGCTGGAACAACTACTAACATTGTTGCTTATCCATTCTCTATTGCAGATTTTACTGCTGCTAGTGGTGGTTTCCCTGTATCAGGTGTTGGTGCTGGAACACTTAAGTTGTTCGTATATGGTTCTTTATTTGCTAAAGGAACTGTTGGAGCTACTAACGCTGCAGGTACAGCTGGTTCTTTCAAGTCTATTACTCCTCAGTTTACACAATTTGCTAATCAACCAATTATCATAAAAGATTCATTTGAAATAAATGGTTCTGATATGGCTCAAATCGGTTGGGTAGAAGTTGCAACTGAAGATGGTACATCAGGATACTTATGGTATCTAAAAGCTGAATCTGAAACAAGATTACGTTTTGATGACTATTTAGAAATGGCAATGGTTGAAGGTGAATTAGCTGCTGCTGGTTCTGGTTTCGTTGCTCAATCAGCTTTAGTACCAGGCTTTACTGCTGCTGGTGGTGCTTCTGTTGCTCATGGTACTCAAGGTCTTTTTGCTGCTATTCAAGCAAGAGGTAATGTAATGGGTGGATTCTCTGGAGGTACAGGTATTTCTGATTTCGATCAAGTACTTAAAAATCTTGATACTCAAGGAGCTATCGAAGAAAACATGCTTTTCTTAAATAGATCTTTGGATTTAGATTTTGACGATATGCTAGGGCAAATCTCTGCTGGACAAGCTGGAGGTACTGCTTATGGTTTATTTGAAAACTCTGAGGATATGGCACTTAACCTAGGTTTTTCTGGTTTCAGAAGAGGTTCTTATGACTTCTACAAAACTAGCTGGAAATACTTAAATGACGCTTCTACAAGAGGTGCTGTTGCGGTAAGTGGAATTGAAGGTGTATTAATACCTGCTGGAACTTCAACTGTGTATGACCAACAACTTGGTACTAACATAAGAAGACCATTCTTGCACGTTAGATATAGAGCTTCTCAAACAGAAGACAGACGATACAAAAACTGGATCACAGGATCTGCTGGTGGTGCTTACACTACTGCGTTAGATGCTATGCAAGTTAACTGGTTGTCTGAAAGATGTTTAGTTACTCAAGCTGCGAATAATTTCGTATTATTCCAAAACTAAGATTGCTTTAAAGTTTATCCCTGTCTTATTGGCAGGGATACTCTTTATTTTTATTAATTATATTATATTATATCATGTCAAAAACAAAAGAAATACAAGCCCCTAAATGGGAGATTAAAGATAGAAGATACTATCTAATGGGTAACAAAGAACCCTTAACATATACATTAGGATCAAAAAACACACCAAGATACTCAATGCTATGGTTTGATGAAAAGAAAAACGAGCAAAGAGAATTAAGATATGCAACTAATCAAAACTCGCCATTTGTTGATGAACAAAAAGGAGAGGTAACATTAGGTCACATTATTTTTGAAGAAGGTGTTTTATCTGTTCCTAAAGAAAAACAACAATTACAAAAACTACTTTCATTATATCACCCTAGAAAAGGAAAAGTATATACTGAATTTCAAAAAGAAGTTATTGCGGAAGATGAACTAGATGATATCAATTTAGAAATAGAAGCTTTAGTTGCTGCTCAACAAATGGATATTGATCATGCTGAGGCAGTATTAAGAGTTGAAATGGGATCTCAAGTAGGTTCATTAAGTTCTAAAGAACTTAGAAGAGATTTACTTATTATGGCTAAGAAAAACCCAGATGCTTTTTTGTCTATAGCTGAAGATGAAAATGTTGGATTAAGAAACGTTGGAATTGTAGCTGTAGAAAAAGGTATCATAAAACTTTCTCAAGATCAAAGAGACTTCTTATGGGGAACTAATGATAGAAAATTAATGACTATACCATTTGATGAAAATCCATATTCAGCATTAGCCTCGTGGTTTAAAACTGATGAAGGTGTAGAAGTTTACAAAACAATTAATAAAAAGCTACAATAACATGTAACTATAATTATAGTGATGGGTCACTTTATTGTGGCCCAATCATTATTCACTAAAATACTAAAATGGCAATAAACGTAAATACTGTATATCAAACCGTTTTATTAATACTTAATAAAGAACAAAGGGGTTATATGACGCCTTTAGAGTTTAATAAAATAGGTGCTCAAGTCCAACTAGAGGTATTTGAAAGATATTTTGAAGATTTGAATCAACAGATGCGTGTTCCACAAACAAATACAGATTATGCTGACAGAGTGCTTAATCTTGATGAAAAAATCTCTATATTTAAAACAACAGGTATTCCTACCTATACAGCCCCTTCTTTTTCTTTACCTACTGAATCCGGGCTTGCTCAAGTTTCTGAAAGCTTTACAGCTGTTGCTGGGCAACAAGCTTATACATTTACAACAATCACATCTAACCAACTTACAGGCGGAACAGTTCAAGTTTATTTTGACGGTGTTCTTCAGACAGCAGCCGCATACTCTATAGCTGGATTAGTTATTACTTTAACAGCTGCGCCAGCTGCTGGTCCACCAATAAGTCCTACTACTATTTTAGTAGTTACTTCTGCTGCTGATTTTTATAGACTAGGAAATGTTGTTTATCAAACAGGCGCATTACCTTTTCAAGAATTAGAAAGAGTTACAAGATCTGAGTTGTATCATTTATTATCTTCTAATTTAACTAAGCCTAACACTAGATATCCTATATACATATATGAAAATCAAAGATTACTGGTTTACCCTACTAGTATAGTAAGTGGTATAACCGTAGATTACATTAGAAAACCAGTAGAGCCTTTATGGAATTTTTCTGCAGGAGCAAGTGGCCAATATATTTATAATTCAGGTACATCTTTAAACTTTGAATTACACGACTCTGAACAAACAGAAATTATTCTTAAAATATTATTATATGCTGGAGTTGTTATAAAAAGTCCAGAAATAATACAAGTGGCAGCTCAACAAGTTGCTCAAGAACAAAACAATCAAAAAAGCTAAGATATGCCAATACCTGATGGTGGTTTGCTCACCGAAACTAACAGACAATATTACGCTGGAAATCAGCAGTTAACGGTTTTAGCAACTGCAGCTAATCAAACTTTTACAAGTACGTTTGATACTGATCTGGTTGTAGGTACGGGAAACTATTCTTCACCTGGATCAAATGGTTATAACGTAAATAATTTTAAAGTTTACACAAGTCCAAATGCTCAAATATGGAATGAATTAACACCTATAAGTACTGATTTTGATGTAACAGCTAACGCTACAAGCAACGGAAGTCAACCTGTAGTAACTATAACTGCTAATATAAATGTTTTAGGTGGAAGTGTATTTGCTTTAGTAGATAAGGTTACTGGATTAGTTTACGGTACTATTCTTACAAAAACAACTGCTGGTGCTGTTGACACACTTACTTTAAATCAAAACTTACCTGCCGCAGGAATACTTATCAATGCTGTATTAAGTGTTCGTAGGATTACCGTCTGGTCAATGATCGGTAACATTATTACAATTATACAGTCTCTTGCTATAAATACGTATGTAAGAATATCTTTAACTCAAGAAGCTTTATGGAATTCACATGGTAGTTATGAATATACTAGACTATCAGATGTTATTGATAATTTTTTAATAGCTTATGTTGGTGCTGGCAAGCTTATAACAAGTGTGAAAAGATCAGATGTTGTGTTTCATGCTAGGCGTGGTTTACAAGAATTTAGTTATGATACTTTAAAAAGCATTAAATCTTCAGAACTTACCGTGCCACCAAGCTTAAGTTTAACTATACCACAAGATTATGTTAATTATGTTGGTTTAGGTTGGGTAGATGGTTTAGGCGTTTTACACCCAATGTACCCTACAAATAATTTAAACCAAAGTCCATATCGTACACCAGCACAAGATGATTTAGGTAATCCTATACAAGATAGTAATGACAGTAACACTGAAGGAACATCACAAATGGATGCAACTTGGGCTAGTACAAATCCTAGATTAATAAGTGGTGGTTTTACAAACGATGTTCAAGGTGCTAATGTTTTAAATAGATCAGTTTATGATGGAGCTTTAGGTCAAAGATATGGGCAAGACCCTGTGACAAGCCAAAGCAATGGTTGGTTTAAAATAAACGAAAGAGAAGGAACTTTTAGTTTCACTAGCAATTTAGCTAATAAATTGATATTATTACAATATATTTCTGATGGCAATGCTTATGATTTAGATGCTAGAATACCTAAAATGGCAGAAGAAGCTCTCTATGCTCATATAATACATGCTATACTAGCCACATCAGCTAATACACAAGAATACATAGTTCAAAGATTTAAAAGAGAAAGAAGTTCTAAACTAAGAAATGCTAAAATTAGATTATCTAATATTAAGATTAGTGAAATAACTCAAGTCATGAGAGGTAAATCTAAATGGCTTAAATTTTAATTAAATGGCGGAAATAAAAAACAGTTTTCTAAGATCCAAGATGAATAAAGACTTGGATGATAGACTAATACCTAATGGTGAATATAGAGATGCACAGAACATATCTGTAGGAAAATCAGAAGACGACGACATAGGTGCTTTAGAAAACGTTTTAGGTAATACTCTTATTCCACCAAGTAGTTTAGGTATCACTGATTTACAAATAATAGGTTATATTACTGATGAATATAAAGATAATGTTATTGTTTTTGCCACTAATTACACTGATGGTACAACTTTTGATTCTTTTCCCACAAAAGCTCCTTCTACAAAAAGATGTATAATATATATATGGAGTCCTAATACCGCCGGTGGTATCACAACTTTAATAGACGATTCGTTTTTAAACTTCTCTACAACAAACCCTATACAAGCTACGTTAATAGAAGAATTACTATTCTTTACTGATAACAGAAATCAACCAAGAAAAATATCTATTGACAGAGGGGCTGGATACTATACATCAGAAGATCAAATATCTGTAGCTAAATATAACCCTTGGGAACCTATTAGCTTAGTTAAAAAAGAAACTGGTATTGTAGCAGCAGCACCTGCACCTACGTCTACCGTATTTACTCTAAAAACTGTTAATGCAAATATCAAGGTAGGTATGTCTGTTGTAAGTGCAAGCAAAACTAATATTCAAAAAATAGAAGGAGATGATTTTATTACTGTAACAAACGTTAATGGTGCTATTATAACATTATCAGGTGCTCCTGCGGCTCCAGCTAACAACCCTGCTGCAGATGATAATTTTATATTTTTATCATCTACAATGACTAATAAAAGTGCAGAAAATAATTGGCCTGGTGATCCAGATTTTTTAGAAGATAAATTTGTTAGATTTAGTTATAGATTTAGGTTTGATGATGGTGAGTATTCGATTATGGCACCTTTTACACAAATAGCATATATACCTAAACAAAAAGGTTATTTTATAAACGATAACGAAGATGCGGCATATAGAAGTACAATATTAGATTGGATGGAAAACAATGTGGACAATGTTGAATTATTGATTCCGCTACCTGATTTAGCTAGTAACATGGACACTTCTTACAAAATAACAGATATGGATGTTTTGTATAAAGAATCTGATGCTTTGATTGTTAAAGTTTTAGAAACTTTACCTGTTGCAGATATAATAAAAAGTTCTTCTCAAAACATATGTAGTTATGACTATCAGTCAAGAAAACCTTACAAAACATTAACTCAAGCTCAAACTGTTAGAGTTTATGACAAAGTTCCTGTTAGAGCTTTATCACAAGAAACAGCTGGTAATCGAATTATATATGGTAACTTTAGAGATATATATACACCTCCTATTACTGTAGATTACACCGTTAGAACAACTATTAAAAAAACTTTTACATCTGATAGTTGGGTAGAATATCCTAATCATTCTTTAAAACAAAACAGATCTTATCAGGTTGGATTTGTTTTGTGCGATAAATTTGGTAGACAATCATCAGTAATATTATCACCAGTAAAAACTACTTCATTAACAGGAGATTTAGGTTCTACTATTTTTGCTCCTTATTATACAGAAGCTGGTAGACCTAACGTAAAAGACTGGTTTGGAGATGCATTACAGATAGCTGTTAATAAACCTATAACTTCAAACGATCCTAGCAGTCAACCAAATTTTAACACAGGTGAACCTGGTTTATATGCTATAAGAACTTCTCCTACCGGTAAAGGTTTTCAAATATCTGACGCTGCAACTGAGGACGCTACTATTGTAGGAAATTTTTATACATTTAAACTAGACGCTACAGCTGGTGTTAATAGTGTGATCCCAGTTATTAATGATTTTTTAAGAGGAGAATTTACGGATTATGTAAAAGTAACTAATGTTCAACCAAACACCCCTACCGCTGGTTTTTACAAAGTTACTACGGTTGGACAAGTAAACAGCTCTTATTTAAATAATTTTGCGAACGATCCTGATATTAAATATGCTTTTATAATAAATCCTACTGGTTGGTATTCATATAAAGTTGTTGTTAAGCAAACAGAACAAGATTATTATAATGTATATCTTCCTGGTATATTAAAAGGTTATCCACAAATTAAACAATCAGGTACTCCTGTTCCTTTTCCTAATGATCCAATAGGTTCAACATCTAATATTGTTTTAATAAACGACAATATAAATAAAGTTCCTAGAGACTTATCTGAAGTTGGTCCTGATCAAAAACAATTTAGAAGTTCTGTTCAATTATTTGGTAGGGTACAAAACACTGTTGTAGGTACTGCTGCAAATGCAGCTTTAAATAATATACAATATTATCCTGGAACAGATACAGATACAGCAATTAGTATAGCTACTACTAATGATTCTAATATGGACTTTGAAAACCTTAGTGCTATTGGTCAACAAAATATATATCAAATAGATAGCAAACCTTTAATAGCTCGATTAGCAACATCAACTGGTATTGGTGTAGTTACAAACGCTACAGCTAATTTAAACATGCAACCTTTTTTAGCTATATACGAAACAGAACCTGTTGAATCTTTATTAGATATATTTTGGGAAACTACAACTGTTGGTATAATATCTGATTTAAATGCAGATGTAGATACTGGTTTTGAAGGGCCTAGTGCTATTAGCTTTAACTTTACTTCATTTCAAGAAAATGTTTCTCCAGGGTCTAACATAACAGATTTAGTTTATGTTACGTCTCAAGAAGGAGTTAGTTTTGATGGTGCTTCAGCTGCTACAACATTAACACTTAATAGCTTTTCCGTAACTGACGGAACTGGTGCATCCGCAACATCTAAGTTTTTCTTATTTCAAAATACAACTGCAGGTAGTGCAGACTATATGAAGTTTCAGATAAAATCAATGTCAGCAAGTCTTGATTCTAGTCAATCTGATACATTTTTTAAATTCATAAATAATTCATCAGTAAACGATTCATATACATTTAATATAACGGTTACAGATGGTGCTGCTATACCTAACACAAACACCTTAACTTTTCAAGGAAATTTAAATAATAATATTCCTGTTTTTACTCCAGCTTTAGCTTTAATAACTGCAACTGTTGATGAAACAATATTAAGACCTTTACCAGCTGCAGATCAAGGAAGATTAATTGCTTTCAATGGTACTAACGCTAACAATAGTCTAGCCAACAGAACAGATCAACTAGAGTGGACTATTACAGCAGGTAATCCTACAAATACTCTCAACGGTCAAGTTGCTTTTCAAATTAATGCTACAACGGGTCAACTAACACAAACACCAAACAATACAGCTAATGGTCTTTATACTTTAACAATCACACTTAAGGATTCTGTATCTAGTGGAGTTCAGGGAACTGGTGGTGAAACTATTGTGGCAAATCAACAAATAAGAATAGGACCTACTCCTGTTAATTCTGGAGTTGAATCTGTTTGTAAAACAATAGTTTTTGATCCAACTGCTCAATTTCCAGATCAAGCAACTGTTACGCCTTATCAATCTGTAGGTGGTACAGTTACAGCCGTATGGTATTTATCAGACAATACATCAACTGGAACAGCTAGGGCAACGTACTTAGAAGGAACGGGTTGGCCTACAGGAGCTGTACCTACAAATGTTACAACTGGCTCAATATCTTACGCAGCGTATACAAACACAAACACTATACATAGACTAGGTAAAGCTTTAACACAAGGAACTGTAGCTCTTTCTATGAGTATGCAATTAAAATATACTGGAGGTGAAACACCTAACAGTGGTATTTCTGCTAAAATTAAAGGAGGATGGAGAGTTTATCATAGGGTAAATAATAGCGCGGCTTGGGTATCTATTTCAGATATAAATAATCACACTATTCCTGTTGCAGGTATAAGAAGAAACAGCACTGAAGGACCAAGGTTGGTAGCTCCTAGTGTAAGTGGTACAAACTTTAACTATTTACAATATGTGATGGCTTATGATACTCCAGGTGAATACTTAATTGTAGCCAGTGAAACTGAAGCAGTTCAAGCAGCATCAGCATCTCAGTCATTAGTTACTTATTGTAGCTCAAGTGATTTAAACTATAGTAGATGTGTAATTGAAAATGGTCAAAATGTTTCACCCGTGGCAACTACATATAAATATAAAATATCTAACAACTCTAGTGCAGCACCTTCTTGTAGTATTGGTTCATATGGAGCAGCTTACTCTAATCTTCCTTATGGTCAATATGTTAATCAATTATTTCAATCAACTTCTTTAAGTGTTCCGATGTCTTTTACAACAGATGCAACTGATGCTAACGGTATTACACATACAAATTATAAAACTTTTGGCATAGATCAAGCTAGTCCATATAATGATGGTAGTAGTTATAAATATACTTTTAACTCTAGGTTTACAACAAACGCTGGCTCAGAAGCTAAAGTTTACAACCCACCTAGCTGGGGTACAAATTGTTTTGTTAACAATTGTGGTAATGCTTCAACATCTACTAGTCAATGTAATCCTTTAGCTTTAACTTTCCCATATACTCTTAACACCTTTACTAACGGCTAGTAATAATACAAAAAAATAAGTGATAATAAATTATGGCAGCAACACTTGAATTAAAATATTTTAATACATTCTGGTTAAAAAAGATCAAGAGTATAACTGACACTGTAACAACTACTGTTAGTGCTCAGAATACTGCTGTAGGCACAACTAGTATTACAATCATAGCAACTACTGCGGGTATTGGAGCTGGTCAAACAGTGACTAATAACACTAATCCAGGAGGTTTTTCATCAGGCATAGTAACAGTTACAGCTAGAAGCGGCGCAAACGTAACGGTAAGTACCCCTGCTTTGTCTACCACAACTAGTGCGAATTCTGCTTCAACAGGAACAACACTAACCTTAACAGTATCAAACACAAATGTTGTTGCTGGTATGAAAGTTACAGGAACAGGTGTTCCGGCTAATACTTATATAGAGGCTGTAACTAGTCCAGCCTTTGTGTATACGCTAAATCAAGCTGCAAACATTGCTTTAAATGCAACATTAACATATGTATCAAGTATTAATGTCGCGGCAAATGATGGTTTACTTTTTACTGGAAAAGCCACTGGACCTAACGTTCCTGGAGGTTATGACAATGACAACGCAACATCTTGGTATGAAGAAGAATCCAGAATAAGAGGTGGTTACAATAATTTATCAGTTGATTTTGGAGTTAAAGCTTATATAGTGGAAAACACCGCAAATCAACAACACAGAATATCATCATTAATATATTCAGGAGTATTTAACTCTAGAACAGGTGTTAACAACACTAATCAATTTTCAGTTGGAACTGACATAACTAGATCAGCAGATCCAGCAAATGGATCAATACAAAAATTATATGCTGAAGATACAAATTTAATTATATTTCAAGAAAACAAAGTAAGTAGAGCTTTAATAGACAAGGATGCTATATACTCTGCAGAAGGTAACGCAAGTATAACGTCTTCTTTACAAGTTATAGGACAAATAGTTCCTTATGCTGGTGTTTATGGTATAGCAACAAATCCTGAAAGCTTTGCTGTGTATGGTTTTAGAAAATATTTTACTGATAAAACTAGAGGATGTGTATTAAGGTTGTCAAGAGATGGTATGACTGAAATATCATCATATGGTATGCATGATCATTTTAGAGATAAGCTAGGTAATACATCAGTTGACAAGGTTATAGGTATGTGGGATATGCACACTAAAAACTATGTTTTATCTATACAAACTAATGGTACTAATTCTACCGCTGTATTTGATGAAGGCGTTTTAGGCTGGACATCATTTTTAAGTTATAAACCTTCTTATGGTTTTAGCTTAAATAATTTGTTTTATACATTTAATAGATTAGGAGAAGGAGTTGGTGTTGATAAATCAAGTAAAATATGGCAACATTATCTAGGCGGTTATAGTAGTTTTTATGGTATCACTAATAGTTCAGATGTAACTATAGTTTTAAATGCTGATCCATCTGTAGTAAAAGTATTTCAAACAATTAACTATGAAGGAGCAACTGGATGGGAATTAGAAAGCATGACAGGTAGCTCTGGTGACGTTACTTTACCAATAGGTGTTTACCAACAGCAAATAAGTTTAGCTGGCTTAGAAGGAGCTTTATTTTCTAATAATTTTAAAAGAAAAGAAAACAAATATTTTGCCAATTTAATAAACAATTCTACTGCAGCACAAGGTGAAATAGTTTTTGGCGCAAACATGACAGGTATTAAAGGTTTCTTTTCAACTGTTAAAATAAAAGCATCTGCTTTAACACAGTTTAATAGTGGAAAACTTGAATTATTTTCAGTATCATCTAATGTTGTAGAATCATCTTATTAAATGAATAATAAAGTAAGTAATTATATTCAAAAATTAGAGCAATTACAAGATTTTATAATAGCTAATAATTGTAAAGAAAATGTTAGTGGAGAAAAAAACACTTTAGTTAATAATGAGGCTTTTCCAATAAAACATAGTTTTTCTGATCAGCTTTATATGCGTCAAATGAAAATGCCTTCTGGATCTTTAATTGTTAGTGCTATGCATCATACTGATCATTTTTGGTTTTTAATGACTGGTAGAATACTAGTAACAACAAACGGAGAAACTATCGAACATATTGCACCTTGTTTTGAAAAATCTTTAAAAGGTGCTAAAAGACTAATAGAATGTATTGAAGAATGTGTTTTTATAAATGTTCATAAAAATCCTACAAATACACGTAAAATAAAAGAAATAGAACAATCATTATATTCTTTTACAATAGAAGAGTATAACAAAAAAGAAAAATTATGTCAGCAATAACAGCAGGAATTATCATGGGTGCAGCCTCTTTAGTAGGTAGTGTATTTGGTGGGCTTGGTGCAAGTTCAAGAGCTAGAAGAGAGGCTAAAAGAAAAGCAAAACTTACAGGCGAATTAACTATATTAGAAAATAATAGACAAGCTATTATAAATCCTTATTCTGGAATAAGTGATATTTCATCTATGGCAAAAAATTTAAGTGGTATGGTTTCAAATCCTTTTGCTAGTTTAGGTGTTGCAACTAATGCTGCTGAAATACAAATCGAAGAAGCGGATATTGCTTTAGCAAACACTTTAGACACCTTAAGGTCTACAGGTGCTAGTGCCGGTGGAGCAACTGCTTTGGCTCAAGCTGCATTGCAAAGTAAAAAAGGTGTTGCCGCTAGTATAGAAAATCAAGAAGCTGCAAATGAAAAATTAAAAGCAGAGGGTCAGTCAAAATTAGAACAAATTCAAATGGGTGAAGCTGGACGAGTTCAAAACATTCAAATGAGTGAAGCGCAAAGAATGCAGCAAGCTGATGTGTCTGGAAAATCATTTGTTTATGGCGAAAAAGAAAGAAGAGAAACCGAACAATTAAACAGAAAGCAAGCACAAATAACTGGCGCTGCTCAAGCTCAGGTTGCTGCTAGACAAGATGCTAACGCTATGTTTGCCTCCGGCATATCTAGTGCTGCACAAATGGGTTCTGCTTTAATTAAATAAAAAAATAAAAATATGGGAGCATACGAAAATCCACAAGAAGTAGTTGATACAAAAAGCGGGCAAATATGGGCTAATGCTATAACTAGTGTAGGTAATAGCTTTGTACAAGGTGTTATATCGGCAAACAAAAAAAGAGCTTCATTAGATAAAGCGCAGGCAGAACAAGATAATTGGACATTTGACTATGCTTTAAATAAACAATCCAAAATGTTTGACAGCTTGACTAAAGCTGGAGTCAATAATCCTAGCTTATTAGCTATGACAACTGATTTGCTTTCAAAAAATGCGGAAGCTGTTAAAAGAGAAAAATATGGTAGGACTGCAGAAGAAAAAAGACAAGGAGCTATAGATGCTGGTAAATATCAATCACATTTAGCAAGTATAGTTCCTCTTTTTAATGGAATAAAAGAAGGAAGAAGTGATTTTACAGAAAATTTTAATCCTACTAAAAATGGAGAACAAGGTTCGTTAGGATTTTTTGGCAAAAACAACCAACAAATGCAAAAAATATTTTCAATTGAAACAACAGTAAATCCAGGTGATGCTGATTGGAGTTTTAATGACGAAGGTATTAATATAACTTATAGCGGTGAGAGAATGGATAAACCCGTTACAATGAAAGCAGCTGAAGTTGCAAATTATACTTTTCAATTGGTTCCATTTAGTGATAAAACTACTAGCAATTTACTAAAACCAAGCTCTAAAGAAAACCCAAAAGGACTAGATATTACAGGTTCAAACGGAAATTTAACCGATCAATATTTAGATAATGATCGTGCTGAACTTATAATTTCAGACAGTGGAGAGCTTCAAACTATAAAAATTCCAGCTGATTACCAGGCTATAGCAGGGGCAATGAATAATAGCCTTCAAACAGAAGCTACTAGTATTCTAGGAGACTATGAAATGGCTAACTCCATATGGCAAAATACAATGGGTAATACTACACCTTTAAAATCAGGTTCAGACGGAGCAGGATCTATAGACGCTGACGATGCTATCAAATTTACCAACGCATGGAAAGAAAGAGCGGGAGGATTAATTCCTAATTCTGCATATATAGATATAAATGGACCAGAAGGTCCTGCATTTATTGAAAAAAATCCTGGGTTTTTAGAACAGCAAGGTATTGTTCTTGATCCAGAAACAAAAAAATATAAAAAAGATATCAACAGAGATGGTATAGGAGACAAAGATATAGATAATGGAAGAGTATACGCTACAGATGTCAAAGGTAAAGAAAAAACTAGTGTAAGAAAATCTGATGACCCAACAGAAGGAGAGATTAAACGTGGAAAAACTAGTAAAAGATTAAGTAATTTAGTTACTAAAATGAAAGATTTAAATACAGCAAGACCATCAATACCAGGTACAAGTAAACAAGATATATTGCCTGATGCTGAATTAGCTAAAGCTTTATCACCTGAATTTACATTTAAAAAGGTTACAGGGGATGATGATAGCAATTATGTTACAATAGGATCTGTTGCCACTGGTAAAAGTGCTGAAATACCTACTAAAGGTTTAAATGATGCTAAGTTAAAAATGTTAATGTATATTCTTGATGGAGGGACAACTTCTGATCCTGATTATAAAAAATTAACAAAAGAAAATGCAAACGAAAGTAAAGTAGATGGTTTACCTATAGTTTTCAATCCACTTAAGTATTTTAATGAATAATAAATTATAATTATGTTTAAACTTAAAGATAAAACCTTTACTTTAAAAGAAGTAGAAAATGCTGCCTTAGAATCGGATTTAAACCTAGAAGAATATGTTGCGGAAGTGGGTTTAGAAGAAGAAGATGAAGAAGTAAAGACAAACGGTGTTGTGGAGACGGATGCGTCTGTAACACCAGAAGAAGATCCAGCATCCAATACGGATTTAGCTTTGGATCCTACTTCATCGGAGTTTACAAGAGAAAATAATACTCCAGGAATTAATTATGAATCTAAAGTAAGACAAATTAATTTACTAGAAAACGATCCAGAAGTTAAAGACTTACATGATGATTTTAATATAGCTATAGGGCTTAATGAAGAAGAAAAGGCTTTGTTTTCAAGAGTAGAAAATGAAGATGGTTCGCTAGGTGAGTATAATGATCCTGTAGATTTTGAACCATACGAAGAAACAACTTTTAAAACTAATTATAAAAAGCGTAATTATCCAAAAGAAAACGTGACTGTTACGATTTTTCCTTTTGAAAAAGAACTTAAACAAGCTGAAGACATACTTAAGAAAGAAAATCCTAACGAAGAACCTAACGCGGAAGTTGTTAAAGATTTGGCCTCAAGAATTGTTAAAGATCAGCAAAGAACAGCGTTGATTAGAAGTAAAACACAAGATTATTTACAAACACTAACAAACGCTCAAAGAAAATCTTTAAAACCTTATCAAGCTGGTATATATTTAAAAAATAAACAAGAATTTGATACTTTAAATGAACAGCAAGAAGTAATTATAAGTAAATACGAAAAAAGTACAAATTTATATAACTATCGTAATATAGCCAAATCTTTTAAAGATCCTAATTTTGAATATGATTTGACTGGATTAGGTGACATTGAACTTGTAGAAACCTTAAAACAAAGAATTGATGACTTAGGAGATCCTGAATACTTTTTTACAGAGGCTACAGGAAGTTTATATAATAATTTAGTTGAAAACTATAATTTAGAAATTAAAAAAATTAAAACGGTAAAACTTAAAAACGGTAAAATTGTACCCAGAGCTACTTGGGATTTATTTAAAGATTTAAGTGAAGAAAATAATCAAGTACTAAATACTATTCAAGAAATAGAAAGTGAAAAAGATGGACTCCCTTTGAAAGTGTCAGATACTAAAAACTTATTAAATTATTTAGAATTAAATTATTCAGAAGTAGACAAGTCTCTTGAAAGATTATGGAATACTTTTACAACTCTTCCTGGAGTTTTACTTTCTGGTGCGCTTGGAGTAGCATCTGATACAACATCAGCTATTGTAGAGCTTGGTGAATATAATGGTATTGTTCCAAAGGGAGCTGCTGAATTTTTAAATACAAATAACATAGGTACTTTAGGTCAAGCAACTGCGTTTAGAGAGTACATGGATGACTGGGTTGAAGATAATGAAAAAGGAGTTCGAGAAAAATATGTACAAGATTTAACATTAAAAGAAGGGTTTTCTTCTGTTACAAATGTTGGAAAATTTGCAGCCCAAGAATTTATAGGTCAAGCAGGAACTATTTTTATGCTTGCAGCTGGTGGCTATGGTCTTGGTATGACAGGTGTAGGATTAGATAGTTACCAAAATCAAATTCGTGTCATGAAAAATGAAGACAAACAGCTTGGCGCAGAAAAAACATCTTATTTAGAAAAACTAGCTGTTTCAACTGGATTTGCCGCACTTGAAGTAACTTTAGGTGCTATACCAACTCTTAAAATTTTAAATAAAGGCTTTGGAAGTTTAGCAGCAGATTTTGCCGAAGGCGGAACAAGAAAGCTTCTTGAAGTTGGAATTGGAACTTATGGGATCAATGGAGCAAAAGCTTTTGGATGGGGTGCTGCTATGGAATCTCCTACCGAAGGAGGTACTGTTTTTTTTCAAAATGGTATAGATATAATTAGAGGTGTAAAAACTAATGATCAAATCTTAGATAACGTACCTCATGCTATGGTGGTAGGTGGTATGCTTGGTAGTACAATGAGTGTTGCACCTGTGGTAGCTGGTATGGCTTTAAATGTTTTTTCTGATTACAACAGTTATAGTGGTTTTAGAGGTAATCTTAATGAAATAAAAGCTCTTGAAGTTAGTGCTAATGGATTAGATAAAAAAAAAGCTCCTTACAAAGCTATTAAAAAACAAATTGAAGCTCTTCAAGAAGATAATAACAATATATTAGATGCTTTAGATGCAAAAATTGCATCAAACCTAACTAAAGAAGGTTATTATTTATTTCAAAGTGCTACAAAAGCTCAAGAAGAATTAAGAATTCAAGCTCAAGGAATTTTAAGTGACAAGGATATGTCTAAAAAACAGCAACAACAAGTATTGAAACCTATTTACGATCAGTTTCAAGCTTTACAACAAGCTAGAAATGATTTTAAAGTAAGTTTTGATGTTAATATAAATCTTTTAAGCAAGCAAGATCAAAAAAAATACAAAGAAAAAGCTAGGTTAAAATTAGAAAAAACCGGAGAAGTTTACACAAAAAAAGATTTAAATCTAGAAGCTGAAAAAATTTGGCAAACAGAAACGTTTGATAAAAATGCGGCAAACGATATTAAATTAATAAGAAAATTTAATAAAGCTGGTATTGAAACAAAATATAATATGGCTGCTGATAACAATCAAGCTATAAGTTTGTTTGAAGAGGCTATAATGGCTAGAGCTGCTGATCCTAACAATAAAATGACGGAAGCACAAGCTAAAAAAATGATTAAAGAATTTAAAGAAGGAACTAATAATGGAACTTTAAATGGAAGTAATCTTCTTACGTTTACTAAAGATGGTAAAAGAGTTTATGATATTATTATAAATAGAGCCAATGCTCTAGCTAATGGCAAAACCTTAACAGGTGTTCACGAAATTGGGCATACATTATTTGCTGAAACTATAAGTACTAATTCGGATGCTTTTGAATTTATAGCTAAAGATGTTTTAGGTTGGCTAAATGTAAATAATAAAAAAGCATATACAAGAATAATTAGTAGAGTTAAAGATCAATCAAATTGGGATGAAGTATTAACTGAATTTTTAGAAGAAGTTCCTAGAATGACCTTAGAAGCTAATAATAATAAGGGTTTAATTGCTATGATATCTCAAGGTTTGCCTGGAGCTATAAACACTGCAACGGATGGAAAAAGTAAGTTTAATTTAAAAGGAAACATAGATACTATAGAATTTTTAAATACTTTATCAACTAAACTTTCTAGCGGAAAACTAACTATACCTGAAATAAGAAGACTTAAAAAAGGTGTTAACCTTGAAAACACTATAGATTTAATTCAAGAAAATACAGATGCTAAAGTATCTGAATCTAAAACACCAGCTACAGTTTTAGCTACTGAAGCCGTTGAGTTGAATGGATTTAAAAACTTATCAGCTCCTAAGCAACAAGATTTAAGAAATCAATACAATAGTATAGCTGAAAAAGCTTTAGGATTTATCGCAGGTAAAGGTATTGAAGGTAAACCTAAAATAACAAAAAAAGATGTTATTAGTTTTGTAGCTCCTGAAATGGACGGTATTATAAATAGATTTAAACCAGGGAAAGGAAACCAATTCAGTACTTTTGTTGATTCAAATATAAGACCTAAAAGACAAGCATTTTACCAGCAAGAACTAAAAGGTAAAGCTGTTGAAACTAGGTTAAGTGATGAAAGAGCAAGACAAGTAGAAAGCACTGAAACCGCAGATTCAAATATTATTTTAGAAGAAAGAGCAAGATCTGAAGCTAAGACAGATACAAAAAGAATAGATGTTTTAAATTTTAAAAGAGCTAAAAACAAGGTTCAAGAATTAACTAAGGCTGTAAAATTAACAGCTGTTGACATAGCTAGTGGATTAACTTTTAAAAACATTAGTGATAGATTTTCAGGACTTGTAGGAGAGATTATATACGATATTCCTGCAGACAGGATTACAACAAACAGAACTTTAAACTATTCAGATACTGTTGTTGATGGCATACCCGTACCTTCTGAAGCAAGTAAAATACAAAGTAAATTTAATAACGAACAAGAGGTTAGAAATTTTCTTAAAATATTACCTCCTGAAAATGTGAGTCAAGACACGGCAGTTGTTGGTGAACAAGGTGTTATAAAAGATGTTTCTAGAGAGTTTCAAGGTATTAGCTTAGGTTTAAAAGGTAGAGTTTTAAATTACTTTTATGAAAAAACTGGTAAAAGATCTGGAGGTTTAACATCTCAACCAGGTGTTTGGAAAATAAAACCTCAATTTATAAACCCTACAGACGCTACGATTACAAAACTTCAGCGTGATATGGGTATTACCGGTAGAGGAGAATTAAATATACCTGTAAAAGCTAAAGCTAGAACTGAATTTGGAACTTTTATAAAAGGTATTGCTAAATTAGACAGTGCTTTAATTGCATTAAGACTTGCTACTCAAGCTATTGAAACATCGCCTGTTAAAACAGCTAAACCTAAACAACAGATTGTAGCAGATGCTTCTGCTGGTAAAAACAGATTGATGTTTAGTCAAACAAATAGCAGAATTGGTGATTTAATTGATTCAATAGATAATCCTAATTTTGATATTGATAAAAGTATTGATAAAATTTTATCAAGAAATGGTATAAAACCTACATTTAAGTTTAAAACAACTGGAGACGTAGACATATACATTGAAAACCTTAAGAAATTTGTTTTACCTTTAATGCCTAGAGATTTTTGGTTTGGTAAAAGCGGAGGAACAGAATTTACGCCAGGTATAAGAAGTAAGTCTTCATGGTTTAAACTATACAACGATTACTATAAGCCTCAAATGGAAGCCTTAAATGGTTTGCCTGATTCAGCTTTTGGTAAACCAGTATATATTACAAAAATAGATCCTAAAACTAAAAAAAGTGTACAAATAGAAGTTGATTACAAGAGATCAGCATATTCTACTATATTTAAAAACCCTGCTATAATAAGAAAAAATGTTAAAAACGGTAAAATAAAAGAATATAACGAAAAAGTAGGAGCAATACATAAAGCTTTATGGGATAGAATAAACACAACAATTAGAGGTGACAAAACTAAAGAAGCTGCTAGAGGAATTAGTAATTATTTAAAATTAACCGGATCACAAAGTAATCATTGGCATAAAGCCGGCGCTGAATTTGTTGGTTTTTCTATTGATCCTATTGGTAAAGTTAATAAAAAAGGTATAAAAACTTTTTATGAATATGAGCATGCTATGCCTGCTACCGCTGCTTACATGTATTTAATAGATACATCCTTACATAGTGATTATAATTTTGATGCTGCTTATAGAACTGTTATGGATAATTATAAGCTTATAGCTTTAGACAAAGCACAGAATGATAAGCTTAATACTGCTAAACTAGGTAGAGGAATGCCTAAAGGCTGGAGACTTGGAGAAAACACTTGGTGGCAAAGATATTTTAATAAAAAAGTTGGTGCTATAGAAGGAGGAATTAATCCAGAAAGTATTGAGTTTACTAATGGTAGAACTTTTGCTGATCAATTAAATATTGATTCAGAAGGTCAAAGAACAACGCCAGTTTTAAGAAATTCCGTATCTAAAGCTAAAGACTTTAATGAAAAGCTTTTGCCAAACAATATTAAGTTTGTTAAGTCAGACACAAATAATAATGTTATTAGAGAGATGGAAAGATTAGATAATGAAGCTCAAGAAGCTAGACTCTCTTTTAGTAAATCTAAAGACTTAAATAAAGATTTTAATAAAATAATAGAAAAATCAACTAATATTGGTAGAGAAAAAACATACGGAACAACTAAAGCTAGAGCCGTAGGCGCTGGTAAAGGTAGGTTTGATTTACTAGGAATACCACCTTCAGCTCAAGATTTTGTAGGTTTAACTAGATACTTTGCGGGAAAAGGCGAACAAGGTAATGCTACTATTGCTTGGATAAAAGAAAACTTTTTAGATCCTTTTGCTAGAGCAAACATAGATATATCGAATGCAAGAGTAGCTTTAGCTAATGATTTCAAAGGTTTAAAAAAATTATTAAACATAGGTCCTAAGGATTTAAATAAAAAAATAACAGGTGAACCGTATACTGTTGGTAATGCGCTAAGAGTTTATACATGGACACAACAAGGTATGAATGTGCCTGGATTATCTAAGGCTGATGCAAAAATCTTAAATGATTATGTTGCTGCTGACGAAAACTTAATGACTTTTGCTGATCAACTTGTGGCTATAAATAAAGACAATGGATATCCTAAACCTCAAGACGGTTGGTTAGCGGGAACTATTACAACTGATTTGTTATCTGGACTAAATACTGTTGTTAGAGCTAAGTACTTAAAACAATGGCAGGAGAATGTTGATCAAGTTTTCACAGAAGAAAACATGAATAAACTTGAGGCTGCTTATGGTAGAGGGTATAGAGATGCATTAGACAATATTTTAGGTAGAATGAAAACTGGTAGCAATAGAGGTTTTAAAGGTGATAGTCTTGCCGGAAGATTTACAGATTGGATCAATGGATCTGTTGGTGCTATTATGTTTTTTAACATGAAATCAGCTATGCTACAAACTATATCTGCTATTAATTTTATTAATTGGTCAGATAATAATCCCGCTAAAGCCGCATTAGCTTTTGGAAATCAACCACAGTATTGGACAGACGTAATTAAATTAATGAATTCTGACTATTTAGTTGAAAGAAGAAATGGTTTAAAAATAAACGTTAATGAAGCTGATATTGCTGAAATTGCTGCAGAATCTAAAAATAAAGCTAAAGCTTTTATAAGTAAAGTTTTAAAATTAGGTTTTTTACCTACGCAGATTGCAGATAGTTTTGCTATAGCTTCAGGTGGAGCTACATTTTATAGGAACAGAGTTAAAAGTTATACAAAGCAAGGGTTGTCTCAGGTAGACGCTGAAGCTCAAGCATTTATGGATTTTAGAGAAATATCAGAAGAATCTCAACAATCAAGTAGGCCTGATAGAATTAGTGCACAACAAGCTGGTCCTTTAGGGCGTATTATATTAGCTTTTGCAAATACTCCAGCTCAGTATGCGAGATTAATGCAAAAAGCCGCTAGTGATCTTAAGAATCGTCGTGGAGATGACAAGACTAATGTATCTAAAATAATATATTATGGAATGATTCAAAACGTTATATTTAATGCTTTACAGCAAGCTTTATTTGCTATGGCATTTGATGACGAAGAAGCAAGTGATGAAACTAAAGATAAAAAATATACTGAAATAGCAAACGGAATGTCTGACTCATTATTAAGAGGATTTGGTTTTCATGGCGCGGCTGTTTCTACACTTAAAAATGTTATATTAAAACTAGTTCAAGGAGCTAAAGCACAAGATGCTGTTATGGAGTTATTAAAAATATCTCCCCCTATTTCTTCTAAAATTGGTAAATTAAAATCAGCCGGTAGAACCTGGGATTGGAATCAAAAAGAAATAAAAGAAAAAGGATGGTCATTAGATAACCCCGCTTGGTTAGCTAGTGGACGTGTTGTAAGCGCTGCTACAAATATACCACTAGATAGAGGTATTATAAAGTTACAAAACTTAAAAGATGCATCTGATGCAGAAAATGAAGAATGGCAAAGAGTGGCTAATGCTTTAGGTTGGAGTAAATGGCAATTAGACTGGGAAAAAGATAAAGAACAAAAGAAAGGAAAGTCTACAGGACGTACCAATAAAAGAGTAAATTTAAGAACTAATAAAAGAATTAATTTAAGAACTAAAAAAAGATAAAACTATGTTAGAATCACCTTTAATGAAAAAAATGAGCTGTTGGAAAGGTTACTCACCTCAAGGCAAAAAAAAATCACCTAGTGGAAAAACTACTTCAAGTGGTAAAACCAAAATGGTTAATAATTGTGTAAAAGATTAATTATGGCTTTTAAAATACACAAGATGTACGGAAAAGAAGGAGAAGTTAAAACTGCTAAAACCATGAAAGATCATTTGGCTTTAAAAAAGAAAGGATATAATCACACTAAAAAACCTAAAAAATGAGAAAATTAATGTTACCGTTTGTTGTATTGATAATTATAATGTTATTGTTTACTTACAGTTGTGGAACATATGTGAAGCAACCTGTTGCTAGTCATGTAGTTGCGGTAACGATGGAAGGAGATACAATACTTGTTGCTATCGATAAGATTAGACCAAATATGTATATGAATGTTTATCCTATTTATAGTAATTATAATCCTTACTATAACAACCAATATTATGGTTATAATAATTATAGGTTTAGATACTCTGATAACAGAGGAACTTCTAGTAGCAAGAATTATAGAACTCCACCTCCAAAAGAAATAGGAGGCACAACTTACAGTAATAATCATTCAAACAAAACTATTTCAAGAATAGATTACGACAAAGCAGCTGACAGAGGTGCGGCTGGAAAACCACGAAAATAATAACAATGCTAAATAAAAAAGTAGACATCGACATTGATGGAGATAACAAACCAGACTTGCAAATCGACTTAAAAACTATTATAATGGCAATAGGTGGTATTATATCATTAGTACTTACTTATTCAACTTTAAAAGAAGAAATTGCAATTAATGCGGCAGAAATTGAAATAGCTAAACAATTGCCGCCTACACAATCTCATGATCTTATTGATCAAAAGATTTTGTTTCTTGAAGAGCACATTAAAGAACAGAACGTCCGTTTAGATAAAATAGAGGATAAAGTATATAGAAGATAAGGGTCAAAAAAAAATGGGCACCATACCCAAAGATCCTGTAACCAGAAGAAGGGACCACGTTAGTGATCCCTTTTTTTGATTCTACCCGTCACAACTCAAACAGTCTTCGTCCATAGCTGCTTTAGCTATATCACCTCGTAAGACTGATTCAGTTCGTGTGTAATATAAGGTTTTAATTCCCTTCTTCCAAGCTTCAAAATGAACTTTATTGATCCACTTAGGTGTGGCTTCACTTGGGAAAGCTAAGTTTAGACTTACGCTTTGATCTATGTATTGCTGTCGTATACCTGCTTGGTTAACAAGTTCTAGCTGATTGATTTCTTTAAATGTTTTAAAGACTTCATAAACTGGTATGTCATCATATGGCCCAGTCATTATTCCTTTCAACTGTTTAAGCCCTTGAACAGAACCACCATCTTTTAAAATTTTAGCCCATACTTCTTCAGTATTGATTTTGTGTTTGCGAAGGAGTTTAACCAAG